>Ga0247813_10000148_pt1 | contig 84714 bp, 70 predicted proteins | sample UWRJL169409C1_FD_180719 | JGI IMG/M metagenome (GOLD analysis project Ga0247813, IMG submission 180719) | Plant litter microbial communities from Arlington Agricultural Research Station in Wisconsin, United States - UWRJ-L169-409C-1 | ecosystem: Environmental > Terrestrial > Plant litter >...
CGGACGCGGCATCGGCTCGGGCAAGGGCAAGACCGCAGGCCGCGGCCAGAAGGGCCAGAAGAGCCGCGAGGGCGTGTCCATCGCCGGCTTCGAAGGCGGCCAGATGCCGCTGCACATGCGTCTGCCTAAGCGCGGCTTCAACAACATCTTCCGCAAGGACTTCGCAGAGGTAAATCTCGGTGCGATCCAGCTCGCGGTCGACGCCGGCAAGATCGAAGCCAACGCAACGCTCGACCACGACGCGCTGAAGGCCGCTGGCCTGGCACGCGGCGGCAAGGACGGCGTCCGCCTTCTCGGCAAGGGCGAGCTGACCACGGTCCTCTCGTTCACCGTCAACGGCGCGTCCAAGGGCGCGATCGAAGCGGTCGAGAAGGCCGGCGGCAAGGTCGACGTGATCGAATACATCGATCCGGCAACCAAGGCTGCCGCCAAGAAGGGCCTGAAGTACAAGGAGCGCCAGGCGCACAAGGCGTCGTTCAAGGCGTAACGCCCCTTCCGTCACACCGGGCTCGTCCCGGGGTGACGGAAGTGAGTGCCGGACCAAGCAATTGGACGCCAGGCATTAGACAAGCCCGCACGGGCGCCTATATGAGCGGCGGGGGCGTAACAACGCATCCCGCCGTTCTTGTTTCCAGGATATCTTGACGCATGGCATCCGCAGCCGACCAGATGGCGCAAAACATCAGCCTTTCGAAATTCGCGAAGGCGACCGATCTCAAGAAGCGGCTGTGGTTCACGATCGGTGCGCTGATCGTCTTCCGCCTGCTCAGCTACGTGCCGCTGCCGGGGATCGACCCGACCGCGCTCGGCGTGCTCGGCCAGCAGACGCAGGGCGGCGTCCTCGACTTCTTCAACACCTTCTCGGGCGGCTCGCTCAGCCGCATGTCGCTGATCGCGCTGGGCGTCATGCCCTACATCACCGCGTCGATCGTGGTGCAGCTCGCGACCTCGCTGAGCCCCACGCTCGCGGCGATCAAGAAGGACGGCGAATCGGGCCGCAAGCGCCTGAACCAGTATACGCGCTACGGCACCGTTGGCCTGACCGCAGTGCAGGGCTATTTCATCGCCGTCGGCCTTGAGACGCTCGGCGCCAATGCCGGCGTCCAGGCGGTGATCGAACCCGGCATGCTGTTCCGCATGACCGCGGTCGTCAGCCTGATCGGCGGCACGATGTTCCTGATGTGGCTCGGTGAGCAGATCACCAGCCGCGGCATCGGCAACGGCGTCTCGCTGATCATCATGGCCGGCATCGTCGCGCATCTGCCGACGACGCTCGTCAACCTGCTCGAAGGCGGCCGTTCGGGTTCGCTCGATCCGATCAAGCTGATCGGCATCGTCGTCGCGGTTGTTCTGCTGATCCTGTTCATCTGCTTCATGGAACGCGCTCAGCGCCGCATCCTGATCCAGTATCCAAAGCGCCAGACTCAGCGCGGCATGCAGGCCGATCGCAGCCATCTGCCGCTCAAGATCAACACCGCCGGCGTCATCCCGCCGATCTTCGCCTCGTCGCTGCTGCTGATGCCGCTGACGATCACGCAGTTCGCCGGCAAGTACGCCGCGGGCCAGAGCAAGTGGGGCGATTTCATCATCACCCTCAACCAGTACCTCCAGCACGGTTCGCCGGTGTACATGCTGCTCTACGGTGCCGGCATCGTCTTCTTCTCGTTCTTCTACACCGCCGTCGTCTTCAATCCGGAAGAGACCGCGGACAACCTGAAGCGGCATGGCGGGTTCATCCCCGGCATCCGCCCTGGCAAGAACACCGAGAATTATTTCGATTACGTCCTGACGCGCATCACCGTGATCGGTGCGGCGTACCTGACGATCATCTGCCTGTTGCCCGAATACCTTGTCACCGCGCTGTCGATCCCGTTCTACCTCGGCGGCACTAGCCTCCTGATCGTGGTCAACGTAACGATGGACACGGTTACGCAGATTCAGTCGCATTTGCTGGCGCACCAGTATGGCGACCTGATCAAGAAGGCGAAGCTGAAGGGCGGCCGCCTGCGCTGAGGCGCGGGTCGGTCTATTTGGACTCCGCACGGACGAGGGAGTGCGTTTCGTGAATATCATCCTGTTGGGACCGCCGGGTGCGGGCAAGGGCACGCAAGCCGCAACGCTGGTCGCGGATCGCGGCATGGTGCAGCTGTCGACCGGTGACATGCTGCGCGCCGCGGTCGCCGCCGGCACCCCGGTCGGCCTGCAAGCCAAGTCGGTGATGGCATCGGGCGGTCTGGTCTCGGACGAGATCGTCTCGGGCATCATCGGTGAGCGGCTCGACCAGGGCGACACCGATGGCGGCGTCATCTTCGACGGCTATCCGCGCACCGCGGCGCAGGCCGAGGCGCTCGACGGACTGCTGTCCGCGCGTGGCCGCACGCTCGACTATGTGATCGAACTGGAAGTCGACGAGGCCGCGCTGATCGACCGCGTCGTCGGTCGTTATACCTGCGCCAAGTGTGGCACCGGCTATCACGACCGCTTCAAGCAGCCCGCCGTCGCCGGCGTCTGCGACGTCTGCGGCTCGACCGAGTTCAAGCGCCGGCCCGACGACAATGCGGAAACCGTCCACACCCGCATGGCCGAATACCGCGCCAAGACCGCGCCGATCCTGCCGATCTACGAAGCCCGCGGCCTCGTCCGCCGGGTCGATGGTATGGCCGACATCGCCCATGTCGGCACCGCGATCGCCGAGATCCTCGACGCCTAGCACCCCCGTCATGCCGGGCTCGTCCCGGCATCCAGGGTTGCCGGGCATAGCGCTCGTGATCCTGGATGCCGTTACAAGCCCGGCATGACGACCAGCATGACGGAATTGTCACCTCTCCGTCACCGCATCGCAGCCCCCCGGCCTCTAGACGCAAACCGTGCCCGCAACCCGGCGCACGCAAGTTTCCAGAGATCGGTGCCCGACACTCCCGGGGGTACTGTTGGGGGCCGGCGGAGAGGCTTCTTTCCGCCGGCCTTTTCCTTATGGTGGCATGTGAAAGCGATGACGCCGTGAACCGCAAGATCCTGATCGTCGAGGACGACCCGTCGACCTCCGCCTATCTCGCCAAGGGCCTTGCCGAGGCTGGGCACGCGGTCGAGGCTTGCGCGGACGGCCGCGACGGCTTGTTCCTCGCGAGCGAGGGTATCTTCGATCTGATCATCGCCGATCGCATGCTGCCGGGGCTCGACGGCCTCGCGATGGTCAGCGCGATCCGTGCCGCGGGCATCGCCACCCCCGTCCTGATCCTTTCCGCGCTCGCTGCGGTCGACCACCGCGTCGATGGACTGAAGGCCGGCGCGGACGACTATCTCTGCAAGCCCTTCTCGTTCGCCGAACTGTCCGCCCGCGTCGAGGCACTCGTCCGTCGCTCGGACCGTGCCGCCAGCGAACCGCAAAAGACCCGGCTGTCGGTCGGCGACCTCGAGATCGACCTGCTCGCCCGCGCCGTCTCGCGCGGCGGTCGCGCGATCCCGCTCGGCGCGCGCGAATTCAACCTGCTCGAATTCCTCGCCCGCCACGCAGGCCAGGTCGTCACTCGTACGATGATGCTCGAGAAGATCTGGAACTATCACTTCGATCCAGGCTCGAACGTCGTCGACGTCCATATCGGCCGTCTGCGCCGCAAGCTCGAGGACGGTTTCCCGACGCCGATCCTGCACACCGTCCGCGGCGCCGGCTACAGGCTCGCCGTCGAAGGGTGATCCGCCTTTCGGTCACTGCGCGCATCGCCCTCCTGTCGATCGCGCTGGCGCTCGTCTCGAACCTCGCGCTGGTCGGCTTCGTCTGGAAGACCACCAGCGCCGACGCGATCGACGCGATCCACCTCGAAACTACCGAACAGTCCGAATCGCTGCGCGCGGTCTGGCGTAGCGGTGGACTGCCGGCGTTGCGCCAGGCGATCGACAACACCGTGGTCCCGGGCGACGTCTCGCTGGTCCTCGCGGTGATCGACGGCCATGGCCGCACGGTCGCGGGCATCGCCCCGGCGCGACTCGCCGTACCGCTCAAGGCCACCCAGTTCCGCATCGCTCGGCTCGGTCGCGACGAACTCTGGTCCGCGCGCGAGTCCGGCTACGCGCTCCACCCGATCGGCCCGGACTGGCTGCTTACCGGCCGCAACCTCGACCTCATCGCCTCCGAGGAACGCGCGATCGAACGCGCGCTCGCGGTCGCGGTGCTGCTGTCTCTCGGGCTCGGCGTGCTCGGCGGCCTCGTCCTTGCGCGCTACGTCGGTCGCCGTCTCGATGCGATCGCCAGCGTGATCGAGACCGCAGGGGAGGGTGACCTGTCACGCCGCGTGATCCTCGTCACCGACGGCAGCGACGCGTTCGATCGCCTCGCCGCGCGACTGAACATCATGCTTGGCAAGCTGGAGGGCGTGATGGCCGAGCTCCGCATTGTCACCGACAGCCTTGCGCACGACCTCCGCTCGCCACTCGCCCGGCTCCGCACCAAGACCGAACAGGCGGTGCTGATCGCCGATTCCGACGCGCGCGAGGCCGCACTCGGCGGGCTGCTGGTCGAAACCGACTTGGTGATGCGCATGCTGACGATGGTGATCGAGATCAGCCGATCGGGCTCGGTCTCGCGCGATCGCTTCATCCAGGTGTCGCCCGCCGACCTGCTGGAAGAAATCGGCGAACTCTATGCGCCCGTCGCCGAGGATGCCGGCCTCACCTTCACCGTCGCGATCGACGATCGTCCGCCGGCGATGGCGCTGCACCGCGAACTCATCAGCCAGGCGATCACCAACCTGATCGACAACGCGCTCCGCCATGGCGCACGCGGCGGCGAGGTGACGCTCCGCCTGGTCCACCGCAGCGACGGCATCGCCATCCAGGTCGAAGACCGCGGCCCCGGCATCGCCGAAGCCGACCGCGCCCAAGCCTTGAAGCGTTTCGGTCGCCTCGACAGCGCCCGCTCGACGCCGGGGGCAGGGCTGGGCATGGCGCTGATCGAAGCCGTCGCCCGCCTCCACGATGGCCGCTTCGAACTGGCGGACAACGCGCCAGGCCTGGTCGCAAGGATCGTCCTACCAGCATAGGGCCCCGCGCCTTCCCACACCCCCGCCGTCATCCCGGGCTCGTCCCGGGATCCAGAGCCCCAAGCGCCGCCCCCCGTGACCCTGGATCCCGGGACAAGCCCGGGATGACGGAGAAGAAGCAGGCGCCCCCCAAAAAAACCGTCACCCCAGCGAAGGCTGGGGTCTCCCAGTTGGCGAGCGCGCGCCCAGCTCCAACGAGATGCCAGCCTTCGCTGGCATGACGGAAATAATCGCTGTCCTACACACCCCGACTCTGCCAGCCTCCCACCATGTCCGCCACGCCACTCCGTTCCCACCCCCCGGCACCCGCCGCCCAAAAAGTCGCGATCGTCTCAACATCCTCAACATTCGCGCCATACGCTGCCGTCGATATCCGCCCGCCAAGTGACAGCGACGACGTTCCAGGCCTAATCTTCCTAATCTTCCGCGCGCTGCTCCCCATCCGAAGGGCTAGTCCCGCAAGTCGACTCCCGCCAATAGGCACATCATGGATACCCTGACCGCCTTCGGCCTCTTCGCCGTCACCTTCATGCTGATCTGCTACGTCCTCGAGTCGCGCTCGCACTGGTGGCAGCTTGGATTCGCGCTGGGTTGCATATTGGGCTCGATCTATGGCTTCCTGCAGGGCGCCTGGCCCTTCGGCGCGGTCGAGCTGATCTGGTTCGTCGTCGCAATGCACCGCTGGTGGAAGATGCCGGGCAAGACGGCGCATCCGGACCCGACGTCCTGACCCCGGAGGGAACCGACGCCTTGACACGGCGTTTGCGCGCGCTTACCTGCCGTCCTCCCGATATTCCGGTTTCCGGCGGCGCTCGTTTGCGTTCGTCGTTATCGTGCGTTTCGGATCATCGCTAAGAGATGGGGTGCGTGCAGCCATGCCGGACCCCGTGGAGCAGGAGAACCAAGTTCATGGCACGTATCGCGGGTGTCAATATCCCGACCAACAAGCGCGTGGTTATCGCGCTGACCTATATCCACGGCATCGGTTCGACCAAGGCCAAGGAAATCACCGCGAAGCTCGGCATTGCCGACACCGCGCGTGTCCAGGACCTGACCGACCAGGAAGTTCTGCAGATCCGCGAAGCGATCGACGCCGGCTATACGGTCGAGGGTGATCTGCGTCGCCAGGTTTCGATGAACATCAAGCGTCTGATGGATCTCGCTTGCTACCGTGGTCTTCGCCATCGTCGGGGCCTGCCGGTCCGCGGCCAGCGCACGCATACCAATGCGCGCACCCGCAAGGGCAAGGCCAAGCCGATCGCCGGCAAGAAGAAGTAAGCAGCGCTTGCTTCTCCGCCGCCTCGATGCAGCGCGGCGTTACCCAAGATATAGGTCAGGAACGAACCCATGGCACGCGAACCTCAGCGCATTAAGCGGCGCGAGCGCAAGAACATCACCTCTGGCGTCGCGCACGTGAACGCCAGCTTCAACAACACCATGATCACGATCACCGATGCCCAGGGCAACGCGATCTCGTGGTCGTCGGCCGGCGCGATGGGCTTCAAGGGCTCGCGCAAGTCGACCCCGTATGCGGCCCAGGTCGCAGCGGAAGACGCCGGCAAGAAGGCTGCCGAGCACGGCGTCCGCACGATCGAAGTCGAGGTCAAGGGCCCCGGCTCGGGTCGCGAGTCGGCACTGCGCGCTCTGCAGGCGGTCGGTTTCCAGATCACGTCGATCCGTGACGTGACCTCGATCCCGCACAACGGTGTGCGCCCTTCGAAGCGTCGCCGCGTCTGATCGGGCGTCATCCGTGCGCGGTTGTCCCTGATCAGGTCGAACGCGCCGCACGGACCATTTCTACGGCCGGTGGGCGTCCTGTCCGCCGGCCCCCAAATTAGGGGAAGCAAGTGTCTGTCAACGCAAAGAACTGGCAGGAACTCAAGAAGCCCAGCGGCCTGGAAAAGAAGGCCGGCAGCAATGACAAGCGCAAGGCGACCTTCATCGCCGAGCCGCTCGAGCGTGGCTTCGGCCTGACGCTCGGCAACGCGCTGCGTCGCGTGTTGCTCTCGTCGCTGCAGGGCGCGGCCGTCACCTCGATCAAGATCGAGAACGTGCTGCATGAGTTCTCGTCTCTGGCCGGCGTCCGCGAGGACGTGACCGACATCGTCCTCAACGTGAAGCAGATCGCGATCCGCATGCAGGGCGAGGGGCCCAAGCGCCTTCAGCTCTCGGCAACGGGTCCGGGTGAAGTCAAGGCCGGCGACATCGCCGTCTCGGGCGACATCGAGATCATGAACAAGGATCTCGTGATCTGCCACCTCGATGAGGGTGCGACGCTCAACATGGAGCTGACCGCCGACATCGGTAAGGGTTACGTGCCCGCGACCGCAAACCGCCCGGCCGACGCGCCGATCGGTCTGATCCCGGTCGATGCGCTGTACTCGCCGGTACGTCAGGTTTCGTACAAGGTCGACCCGACCCGCGTCGGTCAGGACCTGGATTACGACAAGTTGACGCTGACGATCGAAACCGACGGCACGATCACCCCGGAAGACGCAGTCGGCTATGCCGGTCGCATCCTCCAGGACCAGCTCGCGCTGTTCGTCCACTTCGACGATTCGTCGGTCACGCGTTCGTCGGCCCCGATCGGCCAGGCAGCCCCTGCTGCCGGTGGTGCGGAGCCAGCAGGCGACACGCAGCAGATCAACCGTTACCTTCTCAAGAAGGTCGACGAGTTGGAACTGTCGGTGCGTTCGGCGAACTGCCTCAAGAACGACAACATCATCTACATCGGCGATCTGGTCGGCAAGACCGAAGCCGAGATGCTGCGTACGCCTAACTTCGGCCGCAAGTCCTTGAACGAGATCAAGGAAGTGTTGTCGTCGATGGGTCTTCGCCTGGGCATGGAAATCCCGGGCTGGCCGCCTGAGAACATCGAAGAGATGGCCAAGAAGCTCGAGCAGGAAATCATGGGGTAAGGCCAAGTCGCACCGGGTTAGCGCATGCTAACCCGGAGGCGACGCCAGCCCGGCCGGCGGGTTTCACCCGACCGACGACGCGGCTTTGCCGCGGCGCCACCCGGCCTACGAAGAATATGCCCTTGGGCGTGACCTTTGTGACTTTACGAAAGGCGATGGGCGGTGGCCTTCAACACCGCCTGCTACGGGGTACCTCACACGGCCCCATAACGAACGTAAGGAATGACACATGCGCCATCGCGTAGGCGGCCGTAAGCTTCAGCGGACCTCGGCCCACCGCATTGCCCTGTTCCGCAACATGAGCGCCGCGCTCATCAAGCATGAGCAGATCACCACGACCGTCGCCAAGGCGAAGGAACTGCGCCCGTACATCGAGAAGCTGATCACGCTCGCCAAGAAGGGTGGTCTCAGCAACCGCCGTCTCGCGCACGCTAAGCTCCTCGACGACGCACAGCTGATCAAGCTGTTCGACGTGATCGCAGCGCGCTACGCCGACCGCAACGGTGGCTACACCCGCGTGATCAAGGCCGGCATCCGCCTGTCCGACGCGTCGCCGATGGCGATCATCGAGTTCGTCGACCGCGACGTCTCGGCAAAGGGCCAGGATTCGGGTCCGGTCCTGAGCGACGAGGACTATAACGAAGCGGCCTAATAGCCCTCGTTATTGAACCGATAGCAGGCCGCGTTTCCCGCAAGGGAGGCGCGGCCTCTTTCGTTGTTGGAGCCACCGGGCTATGCGCCCGGCATGGAGCATCCCGACAGCATTCTCATCGTCGATTTCGGCAGCCAGGTCACCCAGCTCATCGCGCGCCGAGTCCGCGAGGCCGGCGTCTACAGCGAAGTCGCCCCGTTCCAGTCCGCCGAAGAGGCGTTCGACCGCATGAAGCCGAAGGGCATCATCCTGTCCGGCGGCCCCGCCTCGGTCACCGCCGACACCTCGCCCCGTGCGCCGCAACGGTTTTTCGAAGCGGGCATTCCCATTCTAGGCATCTGTTACGGCCAGCAGCTGATGTCCGAGCAGCTCGGCGGCAATGTCGTCGTTTCGGGCGACGGCGGCGAGTTCGGCAGCGCCTTCATCGACATCCAGGCGCCCTGCGCTCTGTTCGACGGCCTGTGGACCGAGGGTGAACGCCATCAGGTCTGGATGAGCCACGGCGACAAGGTCGACACGATCCCGCCCGGCTTTACCCCCGTCGCGACCTCGGTCGGCGCCCCCTATGCGATCGTCGCCGACGAGGCGCGACGCTTCTACGGCGTGCAGTTCCACCCCGAGGTCGTCCATACCCCGGATGGTGCCAAGCTGATCGCGAACTTCGCCCGCCACGTCTGCGGCCTCAGCGGCGACTGGACGATGGCCGAGTTCCGCGAGACCAAGATCGCCGAGATCCGGGCGCAGGTCGGCAAGGGCCGCGTCATCTGCGGTCTGTCCGGCGGCGTCGACTCGGCGGTCGCGGCGGTGCTGATCCACGAGGCGATCGGCGAACAGCTCACCTGCGTCTACGTCGACCACGGCCTGATGCGCGCCGGCGAGAGCGAGCAGGTCGTCAGCCTGTTCCGCGGCGCGTACAACATCCCCCTCATCCACGTGAACGTCGAGGAACTGTTCCTGACCGGCTTGGCGGGAATCACCGACCCCGAGCTGAAGCGCAAGTTTATCGGCAAGACCTTCATCGATGTGTTCGATGCGGAAGCAAAGAAGCTCGGTGGCGCCGAGTTCCTGGCCCAAGGCACGCTGTACCCGGACGTGATCGAGAGCGTCAGCTTTACCGGCGGTCCGTCGGTGACGATCAAGAGCCACCACAATGTCGGCGGTCTGCCCGAACGCATGAACATGAAGCTCGTCGAGCCGTTGCGCGAACTGTTCAAGGACGAGGTCCGCGTGTTGGGACGCGAACTCGGGCTGCCCGAGATCTTCGTCGGTCGCCACCCGTTCCCCGGACCCGGCCTCGCGATCCGCATCCCCGGCGAAGTCACCAAGGAACGCTGCGACATTCTCCGCAAGGCCGACGCAATCTATCTCGAGGAGATCCGTAACGCCGGGCTCTACGACACGATCTGGCAGGCGTTCGCGGTACTGCTGCCGGTGCGCAGCGTCGGCGTGATGGGCGATGGCCGCACCTACGACAACGTCCTCGCCCTTCGTGCCGTCACTTCGACCGACGGCATGACCGCCGAGGCGTTCCAGTTCCCAGGCGACTTCCTGCCGCGCGTCGCAACCCGAATCATCAACGAGGTGAAGGGCATCAACCGCGTCACCTACGACTACACCTCGAAGCCCCCCGGCACGATCGAGTGGGAGTGAGATGAACATCGGAACCGCCGGCTGGTCGATCCCGACCGCGACCGCCGGCGCGTTCCCGACCGCGGGGTCGCACCTCGAACGCTATGCGCAGGTGTTCACCGCGGTCGAGATCAACTCGTCGTTCCATCGCCCGCATCGGCGATCGACCTACGAACGCTGGGCGGCGAGCGTGCCTGCGGCGTTTCGCTTCTCGGTGAAGATGCCGAAGACGATCTCGCACGACGCGCGTCTCGTCGACGTCGGCGACCTCCTTGACGCCTTCGTCGAACAGGTGAGTGGCCTGGGCGACAAGCTCGCCGTTCTGCTGCTGCAACTGCTGCCGAGCTTCGCCTACGATCAGGCGCTGGCGACTAACTTCTTCGATACTCTGCGCCCTCAGTTGTCCGACATCGTCCAGCTTGCGTGCGAACCGCGCCACGCAAGCTGGTTCACCGACGACGCGAACGCGTGCCTGGTCGCGTACCGCGTCGCCCGCGTGATGGCCGACCCGGTGCTCGTACCTGGCGGAGACCGACCTGGGGGCTGGACCGGCCTCCATTACCACCGCCTCCACGGCTCGCCGCGCGTCTATTACTCGCCCTATGACAGACTACGGCTGGAGGCGCTTGCGGAGATTCCCCACGCAAACGCCCCGTCGACATGGTGCATCTTCGACAACACCGCATCCGGCGCTGCGACAGGCGACGCGTTGACGTTGAAGGACATCATCGCGTCACGGTAGCGCGCACCGTTACGCCGCAAACTGGTTCATCGTGTTGTGCGCGCCGCCGGCCTTCAGCGCCGCCTCGCCCGCGAAATAGCCTTTGTGGTCATCGCCGATGTCGGAGCCGGACATGTTCTGGTGCTTGACGCAGGCGATGCCCTCGCGGATTTCCTTGCGTTGCACACCCTTCACATAGCCGAGCATCCCGGCGTCGCCGAAATACTCGCGCGCCAGCATGTCGGTGCTGAGTGCTGCGGTATGATAGGTCGGCAGCGTGATCAGGTGATGGAATATTCCGGCCCGCTTCGCCGAGTCCGACTGGAACGTCCGGATCCGCTCGTCCGCCTCGTCCCCCAGCGGCGTCCCGTCATAATCGACGCTCATCAACCGCGCGCGATCATAGCCTGACACATCCCGGCCCTCTGCCGCCCACGTATCGAACACCTGCTGGCGGAAGTTCAGCGTCCAGTTGAACGACGGCGAGTTGTTGTAGACCAGCTTGGCGTTCGGCACGACCGCACGGATCCGATCGACCATGGCGGCGATCTGTTCGATGTGCGGCTTCTCGGTCTCGATCCACAACAGGTCGGCGCCGTTCTGCAGGCTGGCGATGCAGTCCATCGCGCAGCGATCCTCGCCGCTCCCCTCGCGGAACTGAAACAGGTTTGACGGCAGGCGTTTCGGGCGCAGCAGCTTGCCATCGCGGTTGAGCACGACGTCGCCGTTCCGCGCGGTGGTGGGATCGATCTCCTCGCAATCGAGATACGAATTATACTGGTCGCCGAGGTCGCCGGGCGCGGTGCTGACCGCGATCTGCTTGGTGAGGCCTGCGCCGAGCGAATCGGTGCGGGTCACGATGATCCCGTCCTCGACGCCCAGTTCGAGGAACGCGTAGCGACAGGCACGCACCTTCGCCAGGAAGTCCTCGTGCGGCACGGTCACCTTGCCGTCCTGGTGCCCGCATTGCTTTTCGTCCGACACCTGGTTCTCGATCTGCAGTGCACACGCACCGGCCTCGATCATCTTCCGCGCAAGCAGATAGGTCGCTTCCGCGTTGCCGAAACCGGCATCGATATCGGCGATGACGGGCACGACGTGGGTCTGGTGATGCTCGACCGCGTTCAGCAGGCGCTGTTCCTCTATCGCATTGCCGGTCGCGCGCGCCGCATCGATCTCGCGGAACATCATGCCGAGTTCGCGAGCATCGGCCTGGCGCAGGAAGGTGTAGAGTTCGGTGATCAGTGCCGGCACGCTGGTCTTCTCATGCATCGACTGGTCGGGCAGGGGGCCGAACTCGCTGCGCAGCGCGGCGACCATCCAGCCGGATAGATACAGATAGCGCCGGTCGGTCGTGCCGAAATGCTTCTTGATGCTGATCATCTTTTGCTGCGCGATGAAGCCGTGCCAGCAACCGAGCGACTGGGTGTAGCGGCTCGGGTCCGCATCATACGCCGCCATGTCGCGGCGCATGATCGCCGCCGTATGGCGTGCGATGTCGAGCCCGCTTTGGAAGCGGTTCTGCAACCGCATCCGCGCGACCGCCTCGGCGTCGATGCCGTCCCACGTGCCGTTATGGCTGGCAATGCGCTGTCGTATCGAGGCGATGTCGTTCTGGTAGGTCATGGGCCATCTCCGGGTTTCGATGATCGACCCGTAGATCGTCGCGGGCATCGATGGCTGTCGAACCAGCCGGTCTGCCGGGTCCCGCTGTCAACATCTCCGCCCGGGGACGGTGGTGCTGTAAACATCGCGACACCGCCGACCTCCGCGGCAAAGTCGTTGATCTGCGTTAATCACGTCGGTTCGTTGCCAAATCGACAGGAACATTCCGGCCGCCGGTAGGGTTGAGGGGCATCTAAGCAGGAGAGCCTCATGGCCGATCAGTATCCAACCGACGACGCGCCGATCAGCGCGTCGAAGCGGAGCGACGCGGTGGAAACCGCACATGGGCAAATGACCGATGCGAAGGGCAACAGCATTGTCGGGCGCTCGGTTACGATCAACAAACCCGTCGGCGAACTCTTCGCCTTCTTTCGCGACTTCGCCAATCTTCCTAGCTTCATGGAAAATGTCGAGCGCATCGACGTACTCGACGCGAAGCGGTCTCACTGGGTCGTGAAGGGGCCGGCGCGCACGACGTACGAGTGGGACGCGCTGGTCACCGACGAGGTGCAAGACCAGTATATTGTATGGTCGTCGCAGCCGGGCGCGGATGTCGACAATAGCGGCCGCGTCGAATTCCGCGACGCTGGTGCCCGCGGCACGGTGGTGACCGCGACGATCCTCTACGATCCGCCCGGCGGCGTGGTCGGCAAGCTGATCGCCAAGATGTTCCAGCGCGAGCCAGCGATCCAGGCGCGGCGCGACCTGCGCCGGTTCAAGCAACTGATGGAGACGGGCGAGATCGCGACCGCCGCGATGAACCCCAAGCAGCATGAAGAGGAGTTCGCCTGATGCGCGCGCTGGCATGGCACGGTAAGCACGACGTTCGCGTCGATACGGTGGACGATCCCGAGATCGTCAATTCGCGCGACTGCATCATCAAGGTGACCGCGACCGCGATCTGCGGGTCCGACCTGCATCTCTATGACGGCTACATCCCGACGATGCAGTCGGGCGACATCCTGGGCCACGAGTTCATGGGCGAGGTCGTCGAGGTCGGCGCCAAGTCGACCCTCAAGAAGGGCCAGAAGGTCGTCGTCCCGTTCACGATCGCGTGTGGCAGCTGCTATCATTGCGGCAAGCACCAGTATTCGGCGTGCGACAACGGCAACCCGGCCGACAATCAGGACATCGGCCAGGAACTGTACGGCCAGCCGATGAGCGGCCTGTTCGGCTACAGCCATCTGACCGGCGGCTATGCCGGCGGGCAGGCGGAATATGTCCGCGTGCCGTTCAGCGATGTCGGTCCGATCGTCATTCCCGATGGTGTCGAGGACGAGAAGGTGCTGTTCCTGTCCGACATCCTGCCGACTGGTTGGCAGGCGGCGGAATACGCGCAGATCGAGCCCGGCGATACCGTTGCGGTCTGGGGCTGCGGTCCGGTCGGGCTGTTCGCGGTGCAGTCGGCGTTCTTGATGGGCGCCGAGCGCGTCATCGCGATCGACCATTTCCCGCGCCGCCTCGAACTCGCCAGGAAGTTCGGCGCCGAGACGATCAACTTCGAACAGTCCGCAGTCTACGAGGCACTGATGGAGATGACCGGCGGGATCGGTCCCGACGCGGTGATCGACGCGGTCGGTCTGGAGGCGCACGGCTTCTTCGTCGACAACGTCATTGACCAGATCAAAGCATCGACCTTCCTCGGTACCGACCGCACGCATTCGATCCGCCAAGCGATCCTCGCCTGTCGCAAGGGCGGGCGCGTGTCGATGCCGGCCGTCTATGGCGGCTTTGTCGACAAGTTCCCGCTCGGCGCCTTCATGGAGAAGGGTCTGACGCTCAAGACCGGGCAGACTCACGTCCAGCACTACATGCCGGCGCTGCTCAACGCGATCATGGAGGGCAAGATCGATACGACCTTCCTGATCTCGCACCGGATGGACCTCGAGGACGCCCCCAAGGGCTACAAGATGTTCAAGGACAATCAGAACGAAGTGACGAAGGTCGTGCTCAAGCCCGGCTTCAATTGAGGATACCCGATATGGCCAACAAATTCGCGATCATCACCGGTGCCTCGACGGGCATCGGCTTCGAACTCGCCACGCTGGCGGCAAAGAATGGCTACGACATTCTGGTCGTCGCTGACGAGCCGCTGATCGACGCGGCGGCGCAGGACTTCAAGCAGTTCGGCACCGACGTGCAGTCGATCGAGGCGGATCTTTCGTCGTTCGAAGGCGTCGACCAGTTGCTTTCCGCGGCAGGCGGCCGGCAGATCGACCTGCTCTGCGCCAATGCCGGTCGCGGGCTGGGCAAGGCGTTCCTCGATCAGGACGTCGCCGAATGGCGAAAGGTGGTCGACACCAACGTCGTCGGCACCGCCTATCTGCTGCAGAAGGTGCTGCCGACAATGGTGGCGCGCAACGACGGCAAGGTGCTCGTGACCGGGTCGATCGCCGGCTACATCCCGGGTGCGTTCCAGGCGGTCTACAACGGCACCAAGAGCTTCGTCGACAGCTTCGTCGCCGCGCTGCAGAACGAGATCAAGGATGCCGACGGCGTCACGCTGACCAACCTGATGCCGGGTCCGGTCGAGACCGAGTTCTTCGATCGTGCGCACATGATGGACACCTCGGTCGGCACCGATCCCAAGAAGAGCGATCCGGCCGACGTCGCCAAGGACGGTTGGGACGCGCTGATGGCGGGCAAGGCGGCGGTCGTGTCGGGCTGGAAGAACAAGATCCAGTCGGCGGTCGCCAACATTACGCCGAACGCGGTGCTGGCCGAGCAGCACCGGAAAATGGCCGAGCCCGGCACTGCGAACGATTAAAAACACAACAGGAGAGAATGCTATGAACCGTTACCTGACCCTGGCTGCGCTGATCGCGCTGCCGGTGACTGCCGTGTCCGCCCAGGCGCCGATGGCCGCCTCGACCTATGTGATGAAGGCCGGCGCGGGCGATCTGTACGAGAAGCAGTCGAGCCAGTTGGTGCTGGCGACGACCGCGAACCCAAAGATCAAGGGTTTCGCGCAGATGATGATCACCGATCACACCAAGAGCACCGCCGACGTGAAGCGCGCGGCGATGGCCGCGAAGGTGCGGGTCGCGCCACCGACGCTCGACGCCGATGGCCTGAAGAACGTCGCGGCGCTGCGTGCGGCCAAGGGGACGGCGCGCGACACGCTGTACGTCCAGCAGCAGAAGATGGCGCACCAGAAGGCACTGGCGCTGCATCAGGGCTATGCGTCGAACGGCACCGTGCCAGGCCTGCGTACGGTCGCCGCCGGTATCGCACCGGTTGTGCAGAGCCACATCACCGAACTGCAGGCGATGTGATCCGATGGCCGCCCGCGGGAGCAGTCCCGCGGGCGGCTATTTCGCCCAGGTCGTAACGGCGAGCATCAGCAGCATACCCGCAAGGCTGGCGACGGTCGTACGCAGCCGGGGATCGCGCAGATGGCTGCGCGGCACGAGTTCGCACGCGCCGATATAGAGAAACACCCCGGCAAACGCCCCTAGCAACGGAGCGAACACCGCGCTCGGGATCTGCACGAGCAGGCCGAGGCATACGCCGATCAGCGGCGCACACCCATTGACGATCAGCCACCGGACCGCAGTCGTGCGCCGCGCCGTCATCATCGACAGGCTTACCGTGTTGACGCCGTCCGCGATGTCATGCGTCAGCACCGCCAGCGCGATCACCCAGCCGATCTGCGGCGAGATCTGGAACGCCAGGCCGATGCCCATGCCGTCCAGCAGGCTGTGCAGTGTCAGGCTGGCAGGTGCCAGATGCGCACGCCACGCACCTTCATAGCCGCCCTTCGCGCCGAGCACCCGGTCCAGCACCATATAGCCGCCGAACCCGACGGCGGTGCAGCCTATGATCGTGCGCGCGTCATATAGGTCCGCGCCCAAGCCAAGCGCTTCGGGGATGAGATCGAAGAACGAGACGCCCAGGACGATGCCTGCCGTAAAGGCGGCGATGAGCGTGATCCGCGACGCGAGTCGCAGCGCCAGGAACCCGCCGAACAGGGTGGCGAGGCTGGCGGCCAGGCCGAACGCGAGCGGAATGAACAGCGACCCGTTCACGGGCGCACCTGTCGCGCAGGACGATCCAGTCTCAATTCCGTGTCACTTCCGTCATCCGCGCCGCCATCGCCCTAAGACAGCATGATACAGTGTATCGCAATCATAATCGACGCACCGGGCGATCCGTGTCGGAAGATTAGGAAGATTAGGCCTGGAACGGGGCTTTCGTAGTCGGGAAGAGGGGGCGGGTTCTCGGTAGACGTAGTGCCGCTGAAAGGACCGATTCGTATCGCGGTCGAAGCGTTGCAGATATCGTGCCTGTAGGACAGCGGCATCTGCGGAGGTGTGCAGGCAGTTCGCTATTGCGAGTGACTTGCAGCTTCCGCTAGGGCGATATCGTGATTGATACTCACCAGTCTCAGCTATCCGTTCGCCGGCCAGCCTATCGTCCGCGTGTCCGCCGCGTGGCGATCGTCATGGCCGGACGGATCGCAACCGCGCTGGTCGGGGGCTATGCGGCGGCGGCTGCGCTCGCGACGCTGGCGGCGCGGCTGCTGCCTATCGACCGCGCCGAGGCGACCAGCTGGGCTATGATCCTGTCGTTCCCGGTCTATGGCGGTCTGGCGCTCTGGTGCTTCAACGAGCGTCGCGTGGCGAAAGTCGCACTGGTGGTGTGGGGTACTGCGCTACTCGCGGGCGGTGCCGCCTATCTGCTCGGCGTCCGTCCGTGAAGGTCACGCTGCGGCAGAGCATGGCGTGGATCCACGGCTGGCTGGGGTTGCTCGCCGGCTGGATCCTGTTCGCGATGTTCCTGACCGGGACGGCGAGCTATTTCCGGCCCGAGATCACGCAGTGGATGCAGCCGGAATTCCGCGCGACGCCGATTACCCCGGCGCGCGCTGCGCAGACCGCGGTGTCGTACATGCAGAGCGTCGCCGCGGACGATGTGCAGTGGTTCGTCTATCTGCCTGACGCGCGGACGAGCATCACGCGGATATACGAGATCCGCAACCCGGCCTCGAAGGCGCCGCCCAGGCCGTTCGAGATCGTGCTGAACCCCGCGACGGGCCAGCCGCTGAAGGCGCGAGAGACGCAAGGGGGCGAGCATTTCTACCGCTTCCACTTCCAGTTGCAGCTGCCCTATCCCTGGGGGCGCTGGCTGGCCGGGCTGTGCGCGATGTTCATGCTCGGCGCGATCGTGTCGGGCGTGATCACCCACAAGCGGATCTTCGCGGACTTCTTCACGCTGCGCTGGAACAAGGGGCAACGCAGCTGGCTCGACGCGCACAATGTGTCGGCGGTGCTCGCGCTGCCCTATCATGCGATGATCACCTATACCGGGCTGATCACGCTGGTGGCGATGTATATGCCGTGGCCGGTGATGGCGAACTATGCGCAGCCGCTCGACTTCGGCGCGGTCGCGTTCGGCATTCCGGCGGACCGTGCGGCGAGCGGCAAGCCCGCCCCGTTCGTCGATGTCGGCCCCCTGGTGGCCGATGCGCAGCGCCGTTTCGGCGGCGAGGCGACCCGGCTGGTCGTGCGCAACCCGAACGATGCCGCGGCAACCGTGACGGTCTATCGCCATCCCAGCGCCTCGCTCAACGCGCGCGGGCCGTCGGTGACCTATTCCGGCAGCGATGGCCGCGTGCTCGAGCAGTCGACTGGGAGCGGCCCGGGGATCGCGACCGCGGGCGTGATGCTCGGACTACATGTGGCGCAGTTCGCGGGGACGGCGCTGCGCTGGACCTATTTCGCGCTTGGGCTGACGGGAGCTGCCATGGTCGGCACGGGTCTGCTGCTGTGGACCGCGAAGCGTCGCAAGCCGGGCGCGGCGCCGTTTTTCGGGCTGAAACTGGTCGAGCGGCTGAACATCGCGGTGGTGGCGGGGCTGCCGACCGGGATGGCGGCGTATCTGCTCGCGAACCGGCTGGTGCCAGCGGCGGCGGCGGGGCGTGCGGACACCGAAGTCGCGGCGATGTTCTGGACCTGGGGCGCGCTGGCCGTGCTGCAGCTCGCACGACCGGCTCGGCGTGCCTGGGCGGAGGCCTTTGCGGTCGGTGCGGTCGCGTTCGCGGCGATCCCGGTGGTGAACGCGGCGACGACCGCGAGGGGGCTGCCCGGCTCGCTGTTCGACGGCGACACACTGTTCGCGGGGTTCGACCTGGCGATGCTGGCGGTCGCGGCGTTGCTGGCGATCGGCGCGTGGCGAGCCGGACGGACACAGGCGCCGGTGCGGCGGCGGGTGCGGGAGATGGAACGTGTTTGAGATCGTCGCGACCAGCTTCGTCGCATGGCTGTTGCTGGCGGCGGCGTCGTTCCGCTTTCGCCGCGAACTGGGTATCGCGGGCTCCGGCACGATCACCGCCCTGCGCGTCGCGGCAGGGGCGTTGCTCATGCTCGCGCTGTTCCGCTGTGGGGCGCCGGTGACGGGCGAGCGCTGGGTCCGTTTCCTCGGCGGCAGTGCGATCGCGGCGGTGCTGCTGGTCGTGCTGCTCTCGGTCGCACCGTTGCAGGGACTGCGTCGCAACCCCAGATAGGCGGACGCAAGGAGAACCCCATGCCGACCTATCAGAAGACCGACGAAGCGATCGCCAAGCTGTCGTCCGAAGAATTCTACGTCACCCAGAAGAGCGGGACCGAACGTCCCGGTACCGGCGCGCTGTTGAAGAACAAGGCGGCCGGAATCTATGTCGATATCGTCTCGGGCGAGCCGCTGTTCGCATCGTCCGACAAATATGAATCGGGCTGCGGCTGGCCGAGCTTCACCAAGCCGATAGAGCCCGCCAACGTCGCCGAACTGCGCGACTCGACGCTGGGCATGGTCCGCACCGAAGTCCGTTCCGCGCACGGCGACAGCCATCTCGGCCACGTCTTCGAAGACGGCCCGCGTGATCGTGGCGGCCTGCGCTACTGCATCAATTCCGCCTCGCTGCGCTTCGTGCCCCGCGAGGAGATGGAGGCGCAGGGCTACGGCGACTATCTCGACCAGGTCGAAGAGCTCGCCTGACCGGTGACCGGTGCGCGAATCGACGAAACCGGCACGCTGGTGCGCGACGGCGGCGCCTTCGCGCTGCGGCGTGACGGGGGCGGGCGCTATCTGCTGGAATTGCAGCGGGTACCCGTCGACCATGTCGAGAAGCGCGCCCGCGTCGTCGGCACGTTGATCGGCGACGGTCTGGTCAGTGTCGACGGCGTCGCGGCGGCATAACGCCGATTCTGGACAATCAAACCGCGGATTTTCGTGGATTTCCGGGTGTTCATAGTGGGTTTCATTGTGTAATCGCGCCCCGACGGGGCGAATAGCTACAAGGAAATCAAGTGAACGAGACGATCAATACCGTAGAACTCGCCGCCGAACTGACGGCAGCGTGGCTTGCAAATCCCAACACGCGTACCTCGGCCGATGACGTGCCCGCGTTCCTCGTGTCGATGCATGCAGCCGTAGCCAAGCTGGCCGGCGGCGCAGATGCCGAAGTCGAGCAGGCGCCCGCGCAGACTTATGAACCCGCTGTTTCGGCGCGCAAGTCGCTGGCATCGCCCGACCACATCATCTCGATGCTGGACGGCAAGCCCTACAAGACGCTGCGTCGTCATCTGTCGACCAACGGCCTGACCCCGGAAGAGTATCGCGAGCGCTTCAACCTGAAGGCCGATTACCCGATGGTCGCCGCGACCTATTCGGAAGCGCGCCGGGCGATGGCCAAGTCGATCGGTCTGGGTCGCAAGGCCGGCACCAAGATCGAGAAGAGCGTCGAGGGTGCGGGCAAGGCCGTGCGCAAGGGCGGCAAGGCCGCGCTGGACGCTGCCAAGCAGTCGCTCGGCGGCGAAGGCTGACGGGGTAGGGGAGGGCTGCTGCCTTCCCCCACTTGCCGGCGCGAATGCCGGTGTCCGACCCTCACGGGTTTGGCTTGAAAACCAACCGGGCTGCTGTTAGGGGCTCCGGTTCATGCGGCGCGGACCTGTTCGCGACGGCAATCTCTATTTGGACCGGAGCTTAACGGGTTTATGCAGATCATCGTACGCGACAACAACGTCGACCAGGCCCTTCGCGCGCTCAAGAAGAAGCTGCAGCGCGAAGGCGTGTATCGCGAAATGAAGCTGCGCCGGCACTATGAGAAGCCGTCGGAAAAGCGTGCGCGCGAGCGTGCCGCTGCCGTTCGTCGCTCGCGCAAGCTCGAGCGCAAGCGCGCCGAGCGCGACGGCGCACGGTAAGGGATCCGGCGGGCTTTAACGCCCGCCGACCTTTCAACCGGTGCGGATCCCGCGCCGGCCGGACTGCCGCGGTTCGCGGCGCCACGATTTCGAGGCTTTCCATGTCGACCGTGACCGCCGTTCCGCTGCTGCCCGTCAAGCGCAGCTACCTTGTCTATCTGTGGATCGGCATCGCGCTTCTGGTCGTGTCGGCGTTCGCGCTGGCGCGGCAGGGCGATGATCCACTGGCGCGCAATGCGCGGGCCAAGGGCGTCGTGACGACGCCGTCGGGGCTGCAGTACAAGGTGCTCGAAAAGGGCAAGGGTACGGCCAAGCCGACCGACGCCGACGTTGCGCTGATCGAGTATGAGGGCAAGCTCCTCAACGGCACGACCTTCGACAAGTCGCAGCAGCCGACGCCGATGCCGGTCGCTGGCGTCGTCCCGGGCTTCAGCGAAGCGATGAAGCTGATGCCGAAGGGCTCGAAGTATCGCGTCTGGATCAAGCCGTCGCTGGGTTACGGCGACAAGGCGACCGGGCCGATCCCCGCCAATTCGACGCTGGTGTTCGACATCAAGCTGCTCGACTTCCTGCCCGAAAGCGTCGTACGCCAGATGCAGGCGCAACAGGGCGCCGGCGGTATGCCGGGCGGGGCCGGCATGCCGGGCATGCCGCCGCAGGGGCCAGGCGGCCGCTGATCCTACGGCAATTTGCTGAGAAATTGAGGGCGGGGACCGATTACGGTCTCCGCCCTTTTCGTTGGAGGCCTGCGTGGCCATGCCCGAACTCGGTAGCTCTTACCCGATCCTACCGTCCCGGAATGAAATCGTGCTGGCCGATTGCCCACGATCGTCCAGCCAGGCAGCATGGTGCGGTGACTATCACCCCGACTATCCTACGCCGGCTACCGCTCTCCGAGATCGATGCCGTCGTCTTCTACAAGCGCGACGAGATCACGACGGACCTGATCTGCTGCGATGTCGAAGTGCGCGGGCGGGTCTGGACGTTTCACGAAGAGGCAGTGGGTTGGCAAACCCTGATAGCGCATCTCTCGGCGTTGCCCGGCTTCCGAGGCGATTGGTATGAAGCCGTAGTCAGGCCGCCCTTCGAGGCGAGTCGAACCGTCGCGTTCGGTCGTCGGTAAACGCCCACCCCCGGTCGTTCGGTCTTTCTGCGCAAGATCCCGAAACCAGCCATTCGAGCCAACCGTACGATTCCCGTTTTCCATGTCCGATAGGCAATTCGGGGACCGTGTCCGCATTCCACCTGCCTAGTCTATTCCCAAACCGGTGGCGTCTGCCATCATCGGCCGTTCGCCATTCATGCGGCCTGAGGGAAAACGACCTTGTTCTATCTGATCCCGATTTTGCTGGTGGTAGCGTGGCTCGCAATCAAACGGCCTTGGCGCATGTCGATAATCGTCGTTGATCCTCGCGCCAGCGGCCGAAGGGTCGAAGGTGAAGGGTGGTTCGGCAATTACTACCCGGTAGATTCAAATGAAACGCGACCTGGCATCTTGGTCATCGGAGGAAGTGAAGGCGGCTTGCACGGTCAGGTCGATCGGGACGCTCGTGCCTTCAATCGAGAACGCTATGCGGTTCTCGCGGTCTCTTTCTTCCGAGGACCGGGACAGCGTCCGGAACTCGCGCTTGTGCCATTGGAGGTTTTTCAGCGCGCCCTCGATTGGCTGAGTGAACAGCGCGGGGTGGATGGAGCGCGATTGGCGATCGTCGGAATGTCAAAGGGCGCTGAAGCAGCCCTGCTCATTGCCAGTCACCGGCCCGGTTTGGCTGCGATCATTGCAGCCGCACCGTCCAGCGTCGTTTGGCCAGGCTTCGACTGGTCAAGGTTCCGGGGTCTGAAGGAGTCGTCCTGGTCGCTGAATGGTAAAGCGCTGCCCGCTTTGTCTTATGGCCGCTTCGTCTGGTCAAAAGGCGTGCGCTCCATCTACGAGGGCGGCTTAGCCGACTTGCCAGCTCAGCCCGACACGGCAATCCCAGTCGAACGCTCAAAAGCCATGATGCTCTTGATCTGTGGAGGGAAAGACCAGGTCTGGCCATCCTGCGAGATGGCTGAGCAGGTTGCCACTCGAATGCGTGAGCATGACCGAAAACCAGTCACCGTCCTTTCCTATCCCGATGCCGATCACGGGGTCTTTGCGTCGCCACTGGAAGAAGGCGACAAGCCGCGACGTTTCGGCTTCGGGCGGCCAGCGGGCGGCAACCCGGAAGCACAGGCGGATAGTTGGCAGCGTAGTCTCGCGTTCCTTCAGGAAACTTTCGCTCAACGCTGACCGGGCGACGGCTTCCCGATATTCGATCCATCTCGGGAAAGGATCAACGCCGCGCGATGGCAGCTATCGCACTTCCATTCCTGAAAGCGGACCGTCCGCTTTTCACCACAATGCGACATTCGGTCCAGCGATCGACGTCACGACAGCTAACGCCTACACCCAGACATCGTGCTGCCACAGAGTTGGTGTGGGAGTTGAGGGCGCAAACATGGTTTGCATACACCTCACCGGCTGCCCATCGCCCCCTGTCGAACCGAACTGGCGCCTAGCGTGCCGGAACGCGACGGATGATTGTCAGCGGCCAGAATCATGCGCTTGCGCCGGCAGAGGTGCTGTTCAATAGCAGCGCAGATGCAGGCCGGCCCGGAGATCATTAATGCCACGCATGGTTTATACCGACACGCAGACGTTCACTACAACGGCCTACAATTTGGCCGCAGGCGACGAGCTAATCATGACGGATAGCTCGCGGATGATTGGAGATTTTAGCGACACTCTTTCGTCCCTGATCTTGGCAGATGACGCGCTGGTGCAGAACGATGGCTACGCCTTCACCAATTCGAACGGAATTGAAATCGTCAACGGATCGACGCTAGTCAATCGCGGAACCCTGGAAGCACACGGCACAACTGGGGTCTTTGCAGTATTCGTATCTGGGTACGACAGCGGTAATAGCATTTTCAATTCCGGTGTGATTTCCGTCAGGGATCAGAGTGGCAACGGTGCGGCAATTGCCTCATACTCGTCCTTCGCACTCTCAAACACAGGAACTGTTACATCGTACGGCGTTGGCAACAACGTAATCGGCACCGCGATATACAGCATTGCGCAAGCCTCTATTTTAAATACTGGCACGATATCCGGATTCGTGAGCCTTGGAGCCGCCAGCGATACGATCTACAATACCGGTACGATGACGGGTAACGTGTTCCTCGGATCAGGAGATAATAGCGTAGTAAACCACGCCATTATCAATGGCGTCATCCTTGCGTTATCGGGCACGGATGCGGTTATCAACGACGGCACGATCACTGGGGCTGTCCACCTCGGCGGCGGTGATGACAGGGTCATCAATGATCACGGAACGATCGAGGGCAGCGTCAACCTTGCCAGCGGCAATGATACGCTGAGCAATGTCGGGGGGCTCATCAAAGGAGATATCATTGGTGGGCTGGGCGACGACACGATCACCGGCGGCGATGGCCGCGACGTGATCTACGGCGACAGCGTTTCGGGTGACACGAGCGGCGGCGCCGACGTGCTTTCCGGTGGCTACGGCGACGACCTGATCAACGCGGGCTATGGCAACGACACGGTCTACGGCAACCAAGGTGACGACGTCCTGTACGGAAACCAGGGTTCCGACTGGATTCATGGCGGCCAGGGCAACGATACGATCTATGGCGGCAAAGGCGGCGATACCGTCAACGGCGGCGTCGGCAACGACATGCTGTTTGGCAATCTGGGCGACGACCTGTTCGTCTTCGCACGCGGCTTCGGTCACGATACTATTGGCGACTTCAGCGTGACCAACGGCAATAGCGACGTCATCAACTTCGGCGCCGGAACCTTCACAAGCTACGCAGACGTTCAGAGCCACATGGTCCAGCAGGGTGGTGATGTGATCATCGCGCTCAACAGCGCCGATACGATCGTTGTGCAACACGTCGATGTCAGCATGCTGACGGCTGACCACTTCCTCTTCGGATAAACGGTAAGGCTACCAGGATGCCGCGCTTGCGCGGTACCTGGTAGCGAGATCAGCCGAATGTCCGCTTGCGGACATCCGGCGAAATTGATCTACCGCAGTCGGATCGAGAGTGGAGCCGTTGAATATGCCGGATTTAGCCACGCCCAACCTCCCTTCAAGGGAGTTCGAGACTACGGCTCGCTTCTACGGGCGGTTTGGATTTGAGCAGACCTGGAGAGACGCTGGCTGGATGATCCTCAAACGAGGAGACCTCACACTCGAGTTCTTCCCGTTCCCCGATCTCGATCCGGCTCAGAGTTCGTTTGGCTGCTGCTTCAGGATGGACGACGTCGGCGCGTTCTTCGAAATACTGTCATCGGCAGGTGTGCCCGAAACCACCGAGGGCTGGCCGCGGGTGCATCGTCCGAAAAGGGAAGCATGGGGTGGCTTGGTCGGCGCGCTGATCGACCCGGACGGCTCGCTGATCAGGCTCGTTCAGGCGCCAGATTGAACATTCGCTAACCACCGACCGCAGAAAGCCGCGTCGCGATCGTCGAGGCCACGCCCGCCGTACCGGGCGCGACCTCAGCGCTTACGCCTAGAGCCCGAAGCGCAGCGTCGCGCGGAAGTCGCGGCCGGCGAGGGGGGCGAAGTCCTTCAGGAAGCTCGCGTGGCGGCGGGCGACGACGTCGAAGATGTTGTTGGCGCTGAGCAGGATGCTGGTCTTGTTGTCCTTGCCGAACGGGCTGAAGCCGATCGATGCGTTGACCATCGTATAGTCGTTGGTCTGGGTCTCGAACGCGGCGATGCGGTTCTGGTCGAACACGTGCTCGACTTCGAGGCGCGCATTGGCTGCGTCGCCCTGCGCCTCGATGCCGCCGAGTACGCGCATCGGCGGGATGCGGGGGACGGGGCCGTCGTCGACGATGCTGGCGCGCACATAGTCGCCGAGCGCGTCGGCGTTGATCACGTAGCCGCCGACCTGCGCGACGCGGACAGAGGCGTTGGCCTCGAACCCGTAATAGCGCGCATCGGCCTGCTGATACTGGAAGCAGGGTAGCTCGACCGTGCGGTTCGACGGTGCCGCGGCGGCATCGCAGATCGGCTGAGCGACCTGGTTCTCGGAGATATAGTTGGAGAACCAGTTGTAATAGGCGGACGCGTCGAAGCTGAAGCCGTTGCCATGCGCATGCAGCGTGCCTTCCAGGCCCCAGCTTTTCTCGAGGCTGAAATCGGGGCTGCCGAGTTCATAAGCCTGCGTGCCGGCATGGCCGCCATTGGCGAACAGTTCCTCGGCGGACGGCGCGCGTTCGGTGCGCGACAGGTTAACGCCCAGCCGGACGCCGTCGGTCACGCCGTATGATCCGCCGATCGATCCCGACACCGCATCGAACTGGCGACCGCCGCGGAAGAAGCGGAGATCGTCGTCGGGCGTGCGCGCCGCGAGATCGGTGTGTTCGTAGCGCACGCCGCCTTCGAGCCGGATCGGGCCGTTCGAATATTGCTGCAGTGTGAAGAGGCCGGTCTGGTTGGTCTCGTTCTTGGGCAGGAAAGCTTCGTCGCCGACCACGTTGAAGATGCGGTTGAAATACTGGATGCCCGACGCGCCCTGCCAGCCGCCGCGGTTCGCCTGGACGAGTTCGAGGCGCCCTTCGAGGCCCTTGTTGTAGAAGGCGGTGCCGACGGAGTTATCCTCCTCCAGCTCGAAATGGCGATAGCTCGCCTGGCCGGCGCGGAAGCGGATGCGGTCGAGGAAGCCGCCGCCGGTCTGCACTTCACCGCGGACGTCGAAGCGGTTCTGGACGACGTCGAGGCGCGGCGCTTCCTGCTCCTGGCCGACCGCGGTCGCGTAACGGACGGGCACGCCGTAGAGGCTGTCGTAATGGCTGTACGAGACGCCAAGATTGCCGGTGTCGGTGATGATCGCCGCGCCGACGCCCGCGGTCCAGGTTTCGCTCGCCGAGTTGGGGAGCTTGTTGCGGAGACCGGCATTGGCGGCGAAGTCGATCGGCTCGTCGGTGTCCTGCGGCAGGCCGACCTGGCTGAGCGCGGCGGCACGGGCGGGGGCGGACAGGAGATAGCCCTTGCCGGTGCGCAGGTCGTCCGACTTCAGGTACGAGCCATCGGCGTGCAGCACGAGATGCTCGCCGACCGCGACGTCGCCCGCGGCGCCGCCCGATCGCTCGTTGGCGGCCGACCCGTAATTGGCGATCCCGTTCACGCGGTAGCCGTTGGCGGGCACCGATCGCGGGATGCGCGTGTCGATGACGTTGACCACGCCGCCGACCGCGGACGATCCGAACAGCAGGGCGGACGGCCCGCGCAGAACCTCGATCCGTTCGGCGAGGAGCGGATCGATGATCACCGCATGATCGACGCTGGTGTTCGACACGTCGATCGACCCGATGCCGTCGGTCAGCACGCGGATGCGCTCGCCCTGGAAGCCGCGCAGGATCGGCCGCGAGGCGTTGGGGCCGAACGAGGTGGCCGACACGCCCGGCTGGCGGGCGAGCGTCTCGCCGATCGTCGGGCGCAGTTCGCGGGTCAGTTCGGCACCGGTCAGCACCGACGTCCCCTGCAGCACGTCCGCCTCGCTGCGCTCGACCGGCGCGGTGACGATGATGTCGCGCTGGGGTGCGGCCGCCGGGGCCGGGTCGGCACTCTGTGCAAGCGCAGGAGTGGCAGCGAGGATCGCGAGCATGCTGGCACCGAGAATCGTCTTCATACGGGAACTCCTGAACGTTGCGGCACCGCTAGCGCTTAATGATGTAACGTATCAAGAGATATTGCTGCAGTGCGTCGAGATTATCGACAGACGGAAATTCGCGGCCAGCAGCTCGATTGACGCACGTCCGATGCGGTCCTAGCACGCGAAGGCGTAAGGTTTCCCGGCGACGGGAATGAAAAGGGAACGGGTGAACCCCGGCTGCCCCTGCAACTGTACGCGGCGAGCGGCCGTGCCACATGCCATTGGGACTTCGGTCCTGAGAAGGCGGTGCGGAGGGTATCGGCAGAATCTCCTGCCGGTGTCCCGAACCCGCGCTGACCCGCGAGCCAGGAGACCTGCCCGACGCGGTCGTCTTTCGTCCGGCCAGGGTGCGCCGAACGGACGGGGGATACCCCGCGTGACGACATCGCCGACCTGTTTCGCAGGGGCGGAGGTCCGCGCCTCCCCTCCGCGTGACCGGTCCCGAAGTCACGGGGGTTCCATGAAGACGAGTTGTGTCCATTATCCGCAGTCCGCAGCGGGCGCTTGCCCGGTCGTGACGATATGAACCTGGTTCCGGTCGGCGACGGCCCTGCGGTCGTCGCGTGCAACACGTGCCGCTTTTCCGCCGAAGCGCGCGACGATGCGGAAGGTATGCGCGGCGGCGCACGGCTCGTTGAAGCATTGCGCGCGGTGCAGGCGAGCGATCCGGCCTATGCCGGTGTCGCGGTGCACGAAATGCCGTGCCTGTTCGCCTGCCAGGATTTCTGCACCGTGCACCTGCGCGGCGCGGGCAAGGTCGGCTATGTGCTCGGCCGCTTCGAACCGGGCGAAGAAGCCGCGCGCGCGATCCTCGATTACGCGCGGCTCTATGCCGAGAGCGCGGTAGGGCAGGTGCCGTTCAAGCAGTGGCCGGTCGGCGTGAAGGGGCATTTCATCACCCGCACGCCGCCCGCCGGGTTCCTGGTCGAATGACGATGTTCGGAACCGTCGCGGCGTTCGAGAGCGCGCTGGCCAGCCTGCCCAACCCGGACGCGGCGGCGAGTGCCGCCGCGGTCGCTCGGCAGAACCAGCTGACCAAGCCGCAGGGATCGCTCGGCCGGCTTGAGGACATCGCCATCTTCCTGGCCGGCTGGCAGGGCCGCGCGATCCCGCGGCTCGAGACGGCACGTGCGGTCGTGTTCGCGGGGAATCACGGCATTGCCGCACGCGGGGTCAGCGCGTTTCCGCCGTCCGTCACCGCGCAGATGGTGCAGAATTTCGAAGCCGGGGGCGCGGCGATCAACGCGCTCGCGCGGGCGGCGGGCCTCGAGCTGGTGGTCGTGCCGATCGACCTCGACACGCCCACCGCGGACTTCACGCAAGCACCCGCGATGTCGGAAGCCGAATGCCTTGCGGCGTTGCAGACCGGCGCTGCCGTGGTCGAGGCGGGCATCGACCTGCTCGTGCTCGGAGAGATGGGGATCGGCAATTCGACGATCGCCGCGGCATTGTGCGCGCGCAGCTTCGGGGGAAGCGGCGTCGATTGGGTCGGTCCGGGTACGGGCGTCGACGACGCCGGCCGGCTCCGGAAAATCGCCGCCGTCGATGCCGGACTTGCCGTGCACGCCGACGCGCCGGTCACCGCGTTCGAGACGCTGCGCCGGGTCGGCGGGCGCGAGATCGCGGCGATCGCCGGCGCGGTGCTGGCGGCGCGGATGGCGGGCGTGCCGGTGGTGCTGGACGGCTATATCTGCTGCGCCGCGGTCGCGCCGCTTGTCGTGGCGGCGCCGGACATCGTCGCGCATTGCCTTGCCGGGCACCGGTCCGCCGAGCCCGCGCATCGGCGGTTGCTGAAGCAGTTCGGATTGGAGCCCCTGATGTGCTTCGACATGCGGCTGGGCGAGGGGAGCGGCGCGGCGCTGGCGGCGGGGGTAATCCGGGCGGCGGTCGCCGTGCATGCCGAGATGGCGACCTTCGCCGAGGCCGGCGTGTCCGAAGGGTGAGCGATCCCGTCGCGCTGTATCTGATGCGGCACGGCGAGCCTGCGCTGGCGGGGCGGATGCTCGGCCGCACCGATTGCGCGGCGACCCAGGCGGGGATTGCGGCGTGCCTGGAGCAGGCGGAGGATTTGGCGGTGTCGGCAATCATCGCCTCCGACCTGGTGCGCGCATCGGCGTGCGCTGGCGCGATCGCGTGTCGGGCGGGGCAGGGTGTGACGATCGACCCGCGGTGGCGCGAGCTCGATTTCGGCGCATGGGACGGGCTGTTCGCGAAGGACATCGACGCGGCGGCGCTCGGCCGGTTCTGGGATGATCCCGACGCGAACCCGCCGCCCGGGGGCGAACGCTGGTCCTCGCTGACCACGCGCGTCGCTGCGGCCGTCGCCGACATCACCGCCCCGACGCTGGTGGTGACGCACGGCGGCGCGATACGGGCGGCGCTGGCGGGGCTGTGCGGGTTCGGCCAGCGCGAGATCTGGGCGTTCGACCTGCCTTACGCGTCGGTGCTGGCGCTGAAGATCTGGCGCGGGCCGACGCCGGCCGCGCAGATCGTCGGGCTGTGGGCGTGAAGCGGCTGGTCGTCGCGTTCGGGTTCCTGACGCGCTTGCCGATGCCGCGGATCGCCGCCGACATGGCTGATTTCGCCGCGGCGATCCGCTGGTACCCGGTCGTCGGGCTGGCGATCGGTGGTCTCGTCGCGCTGGCCGGCTGGGCGGGCGCGCAGGTCGATCCGTGGGCCGGCGCGCTGGCGGCACTGGTCGCGTGGATCGCGGTGACGGGTGCGCTGCACCTCGATGGTCTGTCCGATCTGGCGGACGGTTGCGGCGCCGCGCACCGTGATCGCGCGCGGCTTCTGGCGGTGATGGCGGATCCGCACGTCGGCAGCTTCGGCGTCGTGGCGATCGTCGTGCAGCTGCTGGCGAAGCTCGTCCTGCTGCACGCGCTGGTCGTGTGGTGGCCGGTCGTGCTGGTGCCGTTCGCCGCGCGGATCGGGCCGCTGGTCTGGGCGCGCTGGTTGCCGTCACTGCGCGAAGGGCTGGGGTCCGCGGTGTCGGGCGCAGTCCGCCCGCGCGACGTGATCGGCTGGGCACTTGTCCTCGCCGGCGCCGCGATCGTCGTTCCGGCGCTGGCCGTCGCGCCGGTGCTGATCGTCGGCTGGTGGTGGTGGCTGAAGGCGCGGATCGGCGGCGTGTCGGGTGACTGCCACGGTGCGGGGATCGAGATCGTCGAGACCGGGCTGCTGCTCGCTTTAGTCGTCGGCGGTTTCTGACAGCGCTAGCAAGGCGTCGATATCGACATGGCGTTCGAGCGTCTTGGCAATCGCATCGAGCGCCGCGTCGATCGACGCGCGGTGGTCCGGCCCCGCGCCATCGACGCCGATCCGCGCGAGCCACGCCAGCCGCTGATCGGCGTTGGCGAGCAACCCGTGGACATAACTTCCCGCGACCAGCCCGTCGGCGCTCGTCGCACCGTCGCTGCGCCCGTCGTCGAACCGGCCGACCGGCCGCGCGGTCGCCGGGCCGGTGGTGCGGCCCATGTGCATCTCGTAGCCGTCGAACCGCGCGCCGATCGCGGTGCCGGCGACCTGCACCAGCGTCTTGTCCGCGCTCAGCACGGTATCGACGTCGAGCAGCCCGAGGCCCTCGATCGTCCCCGCCGGCCCCTCTATCCCGTCCGGGTCGGCAATCGTCCGGCCGAGCATCTGGTAGCCGCCGCACAGCCCCAGCACCGGCCGCCCGCGGCGGTGATGCGCGCGGATATCGATGTCCCAGCCCTGTGCACGCACGAACGCCATGTCGGCGATCGTCGCCTTCGATCCGGCCAGCACGATCAGCGCGGCGTCGGGGATCGGCGTGCCGGGCGGAACCATGATCAGGTCGATCCCGGGTTCCAGCTTCAGCGGATCGAGATCGTCGAAGTTGGAAATGCGCGGCGTGATCGGACAGGCGACGACGACCCTGCCGTCGCCGGCGGCGGCGCGGTGTTCGAGGATCACCGCGTCCTCGCTCGGCAGGCGCACGGCATCGGCCAGCCAGGGCACGACGCCATACCCCCGCCAGCCGGTGCGTTCCGCGATCGCGCGATAGCCGTCGTCGAACAGCGCGGGGTCGCCGCGGAACTTGTTGACCATGAAGCCGTGAATCATCGCCGCGTCGGCGGGGTCGATCACCGCGCGGGTGCCGACCAGTGCGGCGATGACGCCGCCGCGATCGATGTCGCCGACCAGGATCACGGGCACGCCGGCGGCGCGCGCGAACCCCATGTTGGCGATGTCGCCGCTGCGCAAGTTGATCTCCGCTGGGCTGCCCGCGCCCTCGACGACGACGATGTCGGCCGTGGCGCGCAGGCGCCGATAGCTGTCGAGGACATCGACGAGCAGCCCCTCGCGTCCCTCACGCCAGCGTGCGGCCGCAAGGGTGCCGCGGACCTGCCCGCGGACGATCAGCTGCGATGTCCTGTCGCCCTGCGGCTTCAGCAGGACGGGGTTCATGTCGACGCTCGGTTCGATCCGCGCGGCGAACGCCTGCGTCGCCTGCGCACGGCCGATCTCGCCGCCATCGGCGGTGACGGCGGCGTTGTTCGACATGTTCTGCGACTTGAACGGTGCGACGCGAAGCCCGCGATTGGCGAACGCGCGGCAAAGTCCGGCGACCAGCACCGACTTGCCGACGTCCGACCCCGTGCCCTGCAGCATCACAGCACCCATGCGATCCCCCCGGCGACGATCCACAGCAACAGGCAACTGCGCCGGAACACGGCCAGCGCGCGCATCACGTCGTGCCCGTTGGCGGCGGAGCGGCCATTGCCCAGCCACGGCTTGATGTGCGTCATCCCGTCATAGACGACCGGCCCGGCGAGCCGCAGGTCGAGCGCACCGGCCATCGCCGCCTCGGTCCAGCCGGCATTGGGCGAGGCGTGTTTCCGCGCGTCGCGCCACATGATGTGGAAGCCGCCGGCGCCGGCGACGCAGACGATCGCGCCGGCGATCCGCGCGGGGATCCAGTTGGCGACGTCGTCGGCGCGGGCGGAGGCCCAGCCGAACGCCCGCCAGCGGGGCTCGCGGTGGCCGATCAGGCTGTCGGCGGTGTTGATCGCCTTGTACGCCCATAGGCCGGGAAGCCCGAGCAGCAGCAGCCAGAACAGCGGCGCAGCGATACCGTCGCAGAAACTCTCCGAGAGGCTTTCGATTCCGGCGCGGGCGATGCCGGCTTCGTCGAGACGCGCGGTATCGCGGCCGACGATCTGGCTGACCGCACGACGCGCGCCGGCGATGTCGCCGACGAGGAGCGCGTCGCCAATGGGCCGGACATGTGCGTCGAGGCTACGCTGCGCGAGGCCCGGCGCGGCGAGCAGCGCCGTGCCGATCCACGCCCAGGGTCCAAGCGCTGCGACGAGCGCGGCCTGCGCGAGCCAGGCGATGCCGGCGGCGATACCGGCGACCAGCAGCAGTGTGATCGTGCCGAGGACACGCCGCGTCAGGTCGGACCGTGCAGGCGCATTCCAGTGGCGTTCGCACCAGCCGATGATCCGCGCGAACCCGCCGACCGGGTGGCCGATGCGGGCGTAGAGTTTCGGCGGCCAGCCGACGGTCGCATCGACGGCGAGCGCGAGCAGCGCGATCGGGTCAGCCACGCAGCGCCTCCGTCAGTCTCGTCCACGCCGCCTCGTCGCCGGGCAGGCCGAACCGCAGCCAGCGCGGATCGTGGTCGAATGGGCGCGTCAGGATGCCGGCAGCGGCGAGGCGATCGAACAGGGCAGGGGCGGCGTCGGACTGCACCAACCGGAACAGCGGGCATCCGCCTTGCGGCTCCAGCCCCTCCGCGCGGAGCAGCGTGTCGAGCCGTTCCGCCGACGCTGCCAGCGCAGAACGCGTCGCCGTGATCCAGCGCGTATCGCGGTACGCCGCTGTGCCGATCGCGATTGCGGCGGACGAGACCGGCCAGCTGCCCAGCCGCTCGCGGAACCGTGCGATCATCGCGCGCGGACCACAGACGAAGCCGAGCCGCAGCCCCGCCAGCCCGAAGAATTTGCCGAACGATCGGAACACCAGCACCGGATCGTCCTCCGTCAGATGCGGCAGGACCGAGATCGCCGGATCGACGTCCGCGAACGCCTCGTCGACGACCAGCCAGCCACCGCTCCGGCCGAGCGCGCGTGCAACCTCGATCAGGTGTTCCGGCGGGAGGATTCGGCCATCGGGGTTGTTGGGATTGGCGATCAGCAGCGTGCCGCCGCCGCCCAAGTCCTCGATCCCCACAGGCGTCGCGCCCGGCAGGGCTTCTGCATGCGTCGAATAGCTCGGCGCGACGTAGCGGGCGGGCTGCGGCAAGCCGAGGTCGTGGAGCAGGCGCAAGCCGATCTCGGTACCCGGCAGCGCCGCGATCTCTCCTGCGACCATGCCGAACGCGACGCGAGCCGCCGCCTCCAGCGCCGCCAGCGCGGAAACATCGGGAAGCGGACCCCAGTCGAGATCGACACCGCGCGCGTCCCACGCGTGCGGATTGATCCCGGTCGACAGGTCGATCCATGGCAGCGGTGCGTCCGGGAAACGTGCCGCCGCCAGGTCGATACGCCCGCCATGGGCCGTCGGTGCTGCAGGGGACCTCGACTTGTCGATCATTCGCCGCCATCGCCAATCCATAGCGACGCGACAAGGGGCAAAGCATGGACAATGATCATCGCACGCTGCTGGTGCTCGGCGGCGCGCGGTCCGGCAAGAGCCGTCATGCCCAGCAGGTCGCCGAAGCGCGGCGTGGCGATCATGTCTTTATCGCCACCGCACAGGCGTTCGACGGCGAGATGGTCGATCGTATCGCCCGCCACCGCGCCGATCGCGATGGGCGATGGCGGACGGTCGAAGCACCGATCGCGCTGTCCTCGGCGATCCGCGAGGCAGACGGCGCGGGCGTCGTCATGCTGGTCGACTGCCTGACGCTGTGGGCGTCGAACCTGTTGCTCGGCGACCACGCGATCGATCCTGCAGTCGACGATCTCGTCGCGACGATCGCCGCGGCGCAGGCGACGATCGTGCTGGTGTCGAACGAGGTCGGCTTCGGAATCGTCCCCGACAATGCGCTGGCGAGGCGGTTCCGCGATGTCGCGGGCATCCTCAACCAGCGCGTCGCGGCGGTGGCGGAGCGCGTCGAGCTGGTCGTCGCCGGCTTGCCGATGCGGCTCAAGTGATGACCGTGCGAAGCGAGCGGATGGGTACGCTGATCGGCCCGATCGGCCCGCTGGTCCTGTCGATGATCTCGCTGTGCGTCGGCACGTCCTATGCGAAATCGCTGTTCGGCGTCACCGGGCCCGCGGGGATGACCGCGCTCCGGATCGGTCTCGCGGCACTGATGCTGATCGCGCTGCAGCGGCCGTGGCGGTGGCGGCTCGACGCGGCACAGGCGCGAGCGGTGACGGGATACGGGGTGATCCTCGCCTGCATGAATCTTGCCTTCTACGCCGCGCTGGTCAGGCTCCCGCTCGGTGTGGCAATCGCGATCGAGTTTCTCGGCCCGCTGGGCGTCGCGGTCGCCTATTCGCGCTCGCGGCGGGATGCGCTGTGGATCGCGCTGGCGGCGGGCGGGATCGTCGCGCTGGTCTCTCCCGGCGCATCCGGGCATCCGATCAGCGCGGTCGGTGTCGGGTTCGCGCTGTTGTCGGCGCTGTTCTGGGCGCTCTACATCATTGTCGGCAAGCACGCCGCGACGCTGGTACCCGAACGGCGGATCGTCTGCCTCGGGCTCTGCGTCGCCTCGCTGATCGCGGTCCCGGCTGGGATCGCGCAGGCCGGCACCGCGCTGTTCACGCCGCACGTGCTGCTCGTCGGGTTCGTGGTGGCCATCCTCTCCAGCGCGCTGCCTTATTCGCTGGAGATCTTCGCGATGAAGCGACTGCCGAAGCAGGTGTTCGGCATCGTCGTCAGCCTGGAGCCGGCGATCGGCGCCGCCGCGGCATTCGCGATCCTCGGCGAGCGGCTGGGGGCGTGGCAGTGGATCGGCATGGCCAGCGTCGTCGTCGCATCGATCGGCTCGACCGTATCGCGCCCCACCGGCGACCAGCCCGCCGTCATCCCGGCCTGATCAGAACTCGATACCCGCCTGCGCCTTGACGCCCTGTTCGCGGAACGGGTGTTTGACCAGCGTCATCTCGGTCACTAGGTCGGCCATGTCGATCAGTGCCTGCGGTGCGTTGCGGCCGGTGACGATGACATGCGTCGCGGCGGGCTTCGCGGCGAGCACCGCCAGCACCTCGTCGAGCGGCAGATAGTCGTATCGCAGGACGATGTTGAGTTCGTCGGCGACCACCATCTTGTAAGCCGGATCGGCGATCATGCGCCTGACCTCGTCCCAGCCCGCGCGCGCCACGGCGATGTCGCGTGCGCGGTCCTGCGTGTCCCAGGTGAAGCCTTCGCCCATTGGCTTGAACTCGACGAGATCGGGGAAGCGGTCGAACACCGGCTTCTCGCCCGTTTCCCACGCGCCCTTCACGAACTGGATTACGCCGACCTTCATGCCGTGGCCGATCGCGCGCACCACCATGCCGAGCGCGGCCGAGGTCTTGCCCTTGCCCGCGCCGGTATGGACGATCAGCAGGCCCTTTTCCTGCGTCCTGCCCTCGACGATGCGGTCGTGCGCGACCTTCTTCTTCGCCATCTTCGCGTTGTGCTGTTCGTCGGTGCGGTCGGCCATGCTCACGCCTCTTCTCCCTCTTCGATCTCCAGCGGCGCGCGATCATGCACCGCCCGCCACGCCTTGGTCCGTGCGTCGCCTGCAGCCGCGAGCCGGCGCAGCGTGATGCGCGCGACATGGCGGGCGCGGCGACCCTCTGGCCAGTCGAGGTCCCCATCCAGCGAAGCGCGGATCGACGCGGCAACCGCCTTGTCGGACTCCAGCCCGAACCGGTCGAGCAACGGCGCGAATGCCGCGTCGGTCGCCGCATCATAGGGGTGCCGCTCGCCCAGCATCGTCCGCCACGGCGATGGCGGATGCATCGACAGCACCGACTGCCAGCCCTCCGGGATTGGCACGTTGGCGGAATGCGGCCGGTCCTTGGCGATCAGTTTCGGCAGCAGATGCGTATGCGGCCCCTCGGGCGAGGTGCCGTCGGCGGCCGGGATCGGCTGGAACACCTCGATCCGTCCGGCGGGGGACAGGATGACGCGATGCGGTTGCGCCTTCAGCACCACGGCCATGATGCCGGGCACGGTCAGCAGCGGCTGCCCGGTAGCGGCGTCGAGCGCGGCGATCAGGTCTGGGTCGGCGGTCCGCGCGCACATTTTCACGCAGCCGGACGCGACGCCCAGGTCGAACAGCATCGCCGTCCGGTCCGCGTTGCGGATCGCGTCGTGGTCGGGTCCCAGCGGGCGGACGGTTCGATCGCCGTTGGATACATGGGCTGCGCAGAAGGCGAGCGCGTGACCCCAGGTTTCGCCATCCGAGGACAGGCTGTCCCACGCGACCGCCGGCAAGGACGCGGCGTCGAGCCGGATCGCGCCGCGCGCCGTGGCGATCTCCATCACCGTATCGGTACGGCGGATCTCGGCGGGCTCGTCGGCGTCGCGGACGAACTCGCCGACCGCGCCGAAACTGCCGATGCTCCAGCCATTGGCGGGGTCCGCGAGCAGGTCGGCGATCAGTTCGAAGGGGGCGGGGGGCATGGCATGCTCCATCAGTCGGTGAACCGGATCGTCGCGCCGGACCCGTCGTGCCGTACGGAGACGCCGACATCGTAAAGCGACCCGAGCACCGCGTCGGTGAAGACCGCATCGACCGGACCCGCGGCGACGACGTGTCCCTGCTTCAAGGCGACCGCGTCGTCGGCGATGCGCAGCGCGAGGTCGAGGTCGTGCAACGCCACGATCACCGTGCAGCCCTCGTCCGCGAGCGCGCGCAACCGCCGCCCGGCATCGAGCGCATGCCGCGGGTCGAGCCCTGCGGTAGGTTCGTCGACGATCAAGATCTCTGGGCTGCCGACGGTGGCCCGCGCGAGCATGACCCGGGCGAGTTCGCCGCCCGACAATTCGGTCGCAGGCCGATCTCGCAGGTCGGCCAAGTCGTAGCGCGCGAGTGCGGCGTTGATCTGTGGCTGCCAGCGCAGCGGCAACCCACCGAACGCGGGCAGGTGTGCGGTCAGGCCGAGCGCGACGACGCGTTCAACACTGATCGCCCAGTCGATCCGCGGCGACTGCGGCAGGTAGGCGCGGCGGCGGGCCAGCGCGGTACGGCCGATCGCGCGGAGTGGTTCGCCGCCCAGCGTCACGCTGCCGGCATCGGGCACGAGCAGCCCTGCGGCGACGTCGAGCAACGACGACTTGCCCGCGCCGTTGGGGCCGATCACCGCGGTCAGCCGCCCGCCCAAGAACCGCGCATCGACGGCATCGAGCACGACACGCGACCGACGCCGCAGCGTGATGCCATTGAGGGCAAGGTCGCTCATGGCGCGGTCCGCCGGACGTGGAGGACGAGCCACAGGAAGAACGGCGCGCCGACGACCGAGATGAACACGCCGAGCTTGATGTCCGCACCCACGCGCAGCACCCGCGTGGCGATGTCGGCGGTCAGCACGATCGCCGCGCCGACCAATGTCGCGGGGACCAAAGTCGCACCGGGGCGGTGGCCGACCAGCGGCCGGACGATATGCGGTGCGATCAGCCCGACGAAGCCGATCGCCCCGGTCACCGCGGTCGCCGCGCCGACGCCGAACGCGGTGCCGAGCAGCGCCAGCAGGCGGATGCGGCGGACGTCGATGCCCAGACTCTCCGCCTGCGCCTCGCCCAGCGCCAGCGCGTCGAGCGCGCGGCCGGTCAGCAACAGCATCGCGCCCCCCAGCAGGATGAACGGCGCGGCGAGCAGCACGTGATCCCAGCTGCGGTCGGTGAGCGACCCCATCAGCCACGTCATGATCTCGTACGCCGCGAACGGATTGGGCGCGAGGTTGAGCGCCAGGTTGACGCCGGCGCCCGCAATGCTCGACACCGCCACGCCGGCTAGGATCAGCGCCAGCGTGCCGCCCAACCGCGACAGCGCGAGCGCGACGCCGATCGTCAGCAGCGCGCCCGCCAGCCCGAACAGCGGCGTCGCTAGCGCGAAGCTGGCCGAGAAGCCGTAATAGAGCGCGATCACCGCGCCGAGCGACGCGCCCGACGACACGCCGAGCAGCCCCGGCTCCGCCAGCGGATTGCGCAGCAGCCCCTGCAGCACCGCCCCCGACAGCCCGAGGATACCGCCGACCAGCAGCGCGAGCACGAGCCGCGGCAGGCGCACTTCGGTGACGATCAGCCGCGCCAGATCGGGGTGAGGATCGAACAGCGCCGCCAGCGTCTGCGCGGGGTCGAGCCAGACCGTGCCTGCAAGCAGCGACACCGCCGACAGCACGAGCAGCAGCAGAATCAGCGCCCAGATCAGCCAGCGGCTCATAGGGTGGCTCCGAACGGCAGCGGCTTCGCGAACGCCGCGACGCTGCGCAACTGGCGGCGCAGCGAGACGGCGGCATCGGCGACCATCGGCGTGCCGCAGGTATAGTATTTCTGTGGGATACGCAGCGTGCGCCTGCCGCCCCAGAAGCGGCGGACGAGCCTGTGGCGCATCACGTCGTCGCCGAGTCCCGCGATCGCCGCGTCGCGCGTGCCCTGGACGAGCAGCGCGGGGGCGGCTTGCATCAGCACCTCGACATCGGGTTTGCGATAGCTCAGCGACGTCCCCTCGCGGACGACGTTGCGCGCACCCGCCGCGGTCAGCACTGCGTCGTACAGCGTGCCGTCGCCGGCGCTGAACCCGGTCTCATCCCAGGCAGCGACGCGGATCGGCGGGCCAGGGTTGCGCGCGAGATCGGCCAGCTGGCGGTCCATCCGCGCGATCAGCGCTTCGCCGCGCGCGGGTTCGCCGACCGCGCGTGCGACCTGCCGGGTGATCGTGCGGACGTCGTCGACCGAATTGGCATGCTCGACCTCGATCATCGGATACCCCAGCCGCTTGAGCATGCCGCGCAGCGCCGGCGTCGTGAAGCTGCCCGCGACGACCAGGTCGGGACGTTGCGCCAGCACGTCCTCGGCCAGCCCGTGATTGACGCCGACCCGCGCCGCCGCCGGCGCCATCAGCGACCCTGCCGGATCGCGCGACAGCCACGATACCGATGCGATGCGCTCGGGCGGCAGCAGCGCGAGTACAAGCTGGTCGGTGCATTGGTTGATGCTCATCACCCGCAGCGGGCGCGTCGCCGCCACCGGTGTGGCGGGCACGCGCGCCGCGCACCCGCCGAGCAGCAAGACCAGCAACAGGGCTCGCCTGCCGGCCATCAGAAGCTGGCCTTCACCCCGCCATAGGCCGCGCGGCCCGGCGTCGCGAAGCTGAACACCTCCTCGTAACGCTCGTTCGCCAGATTCTCGACCCGGCCGAACACCGACAGGCGATCGGTCAGCTTGTAGTCGGCGTTGAGGTTCACGAGGACATATTCCTGCAACGACACGCGGACCGGCACATAGCTGGGGTCGGTATACGCGACGTCCGCCTGGCGACCGTTGTAGCGCACCGTCAACGTGCCCGAGAAGCGCTTGTCGGTGCTGAACACGGTCGTGTTGAAGCTCGCGATATGCTTCGGGCGACGCACTTCGATCGTGCCATCCTCGCGGGCGTGCAGATAGGTGTAGGCGAGGTCGAAGCGGATCTGGTCGATCGGCCGCGTCGATGCGAACACCTCGACGCCGTGCTGGCGCGACAGCGTGTCGCGGTTGTCGGGCGTCGCGACGAAGGCGGGTGCCGGATACGTCGTGTAGATCTCGTTCTCGAGCTTGCTGTCGAAATAGGTCGCGCCGATCGTCGCGCGGCCGCCGGCGATGTCCTGGTCGACGCCCGCTTCCCAGCCCTTCGACTTTTCGGGCTTCAGGTTCGGGTTGCCGATGTAGCGGCCGTCGGAATAGCCGAAGAGTTCGAAATAACCCGGGTTCTTGACGCCGGTGCCGTATGCGCCGCGTGCGCGCAGCCCGAACGGCAGGCGATACCCGGCCTGCAGGCGATAGGTGGTGGTGTCGTCGAAGCGGTTGTTCTCGTCGCGGCACAGCGACGCGCCGACGGTCAGCGCGTCGATCGTGCCCTCATACTGGCCGACGAACCCCCAATTCTCGGTCGAACGACGGCCCTGGAACGCGAACTCGGACGGTGTCGTGTTGCGGAACTGCTCGCGCTCGAAATCGACCGCGCCGGTGATGCGGCTGACGAGCTTGCCGGTGTCGAGGCGGTAGCTGCTCTCGAACGAGCCCTTGTAGCGCTGGCCCTTGTCGCCGAAGTCGAGCCCTTGCGCGGTATAGCTTTTCCGCGTCGTATCGGCGAACTGCCCGGTGAGCGCATTGGTCCAGCGGCCGTTGGCGAGCGTCAGTTCGGCGCGCGCCAGGCCGTAGAAGGCGTTGTTGGTGTAATGCACCCCCGGGCTGTCCTCGGTATAGCCGAAGCGCGGGCCGGACAGCGCCGAATTGTTGGTCTGCGCATCGGTGTAGCTGTAGCGGCCGACGCCGGTCAGCTTGAAGATGTCGGACGGCGTCCAGCTCGCCTTGGCGCTGGCGCCGACGCTGGTCGATCCGATGTCGCGCGTGCCGCCGCGCGCGGTCGGCGTGCCGTCGGTGCGATACAGCGAACTCGACAGCGCATAGTCGACGGTGTCGCTGGCGCCGGCGAACCGCGCGCCGCCCGATGCGGTACCGAACGAACCGCCCTCCGCGCGCAACGAGATGCCGGGGGCCTCGCGGCCGGTCAGCGTGATGTACTGGATGACGCCGCCGATCGCGTCGGAGCCGTACAGCGCGGATTGCTGCCCGCGCAGAACCTCGATCTTGGCGGCTTCGTCGGCGATCAGCGTGCCGAAGTCGAACTCGCCATTATACGGGTCGGATGCCTCGATCCCGTCGATCAGGACGAGCACGTGATTGCCCTCGGTACCGCGGATCCGGACCTGGGTCATGCCGCCGACCGCGCCGGTGCGGCTGACCGCGAGGCCGGGCACGTCGCGCAGCACGTCGGACACGATCCGCGTCTGGCGCTGTTGCAGCGCGTCGTTGTCGATCAGCGTGACTGATGCCGGCAGATCCTTGACGCTGGTGCCGCTGCCGGACCGCGATCCGGTGACGACGATCTCGTTGCCCTCGGCATCGCGGGTGGGAAGGGTAGGGTCGCTCTGAGCGAGAGCGGGCGTGGCGGCAATAAGCGCCAGCAGCGAAACGAAAACGGTTTTCATATAAAGGTCCCCCCGCGCCGTCCGGACGACGCGACAGGGGCCGTTTCGCATGCGCGAACGACGAGGCCGACACAGCCGAACGGACGCGGAGCCCGGCTGGATCACCCTCGCTGCGGCCCCGGCCGCACTGAGCACCCGGCAAAGTAGTACTTTGCCGGGACCCGCTTCGTCGCTCGAACGGAGTCTGTCCGTGCCCTGGCCATCCCCTGGACCACAGCATGAGCGACAGCGCCGGCAGGTCTCCTGGCTCGCGGGTCGATGCTCGATACGCGCCTTCCCAGGCCCGAGGACCCAGTGGCTGTCCGGCCGAAACCGAACGTGCATATCTCGCTATCCGCTTACAGTTGCAGGGACAGCTGCGGATTCGAAGGGTCGACCCCCTCTCACCGCATTCCGCAATTAAGCCCCTTTCGGGACACCGGCGCAATCATCGGACCGCGACATGCGCCGCGCTCCGGTGCTCGCCCTATCGCAAACGCGATCCGCCGCCAATCGCATTTCGATTCAGGGCAGCGCCTTGACCAGCGCCAACACCCGCTCGGCGAGTTCGGCCCGACAGATCAGCAGGTCCGGCAAGTACGGATCGGCGCAATTGTAGACCAAAGGCGATCCGTCGACGCGGCTGACGTGCAGCCCCGCCGCCTGCGCCACTGCGATCGGCGCGCAATTGTCCCACTCATATTGGCCGCCGGTGTGGAGGTAGATGTCCGCCTGGCCGCGCACCACCGCCATCGCCTTGGCCCCGGCGGAGCCCATCGGCACGAGCGTCGCGCCGACCGCTTCGGCGACCGCTACCGCTTCCGGCGCGGGCCGCGTGCGACTGACCAGCATCCGCAACGGGTTTCCCGCAGGCTCAAGCGGAAGGGGCGCACCGGACGTCAGCGTCAGCCCCAAGCCCGGCAGCGCGACCGCGCCGACCGTCGCGACGCCGTCGATAGCGAGCGCGACGTGCACCGCCCAGTCGGTCCGCCCCTCGCCGTATTCGCGCGTGCCATCGAGGGGGTCGATGATCCACGCCCGCGAGATCGCGCAGCGATTGCCGTCGTCCTTCTCCTCTTCGGACAGGACCGCATCCTCAGGCCGGGCCCCGCGTAGCGTCCGCATCAGGAAGCTGTTGGCCTGCACGTCACCGGCCTGGCCCAGATCCTTGCCGGTCAGCCCGCTGTTCGCCTGCAACCCTAGCAGGATCGCGCCAGCCTCGGTGGCGAGGCGTTCGGCGAGCGCGACGTCGCTTTCTTGATCGATCGTCATTTCAGCGGCAGGATCTGGCGGACGATGAAGCTGGCCGCTTCCGCCGGGGTCATCTGCACGGTGTTGACGGTGATCTCGGGCGTGAGCGGTGCCTCGTACGGGCTGTCGACGCCGGTAAAATTCCTCAGATCGCCCGCGCGGGCCTTTTTATAGAGGCCCTTCACGTCGCGCTCTTCGGCCACGTCCAGCGGCGTGTCGACGAAGATCTCGATGAATTCACCGTCGGGCAGCATCGAGCGGACCATATCGCGTTCGGCGCGGAACGGCGAGATGAACGCGGTTAGGACGATAAGGCCGGCGTCCGCCATCAGCTTCGCGACCTCGCCGACGCGGCGGATATTCTCGATCCGGTCGGCCTCGGTGAACCCCAGGTCCTTGTTCAGCCCGTGGCGGACATTGTCACCGTCCAACAGGAAAGTGTGGCGGTTCATGAGGTTGAGCGCCTTCTCAACCTCGTTGGCGATCGTCGACTTGCCCGCACCCGACAGGCCGGTGAACCAGAGCACGGCGGGTTTCTGGTTCTTGAGGCTGGCATGCGCGTCGCGGCCGATATCGGTCGCCTGCCAGTGGACGTTCTGCGCACGCCGCAGGCTGAAGTGCAGCATGCCCGCCGCGACCGTAGCATTGGTGATCTTGTCGATCAGGATGAAGCCGCCGAGGACCGTGTTCGGTGCCGATCCCGCCTGGGCATAGGTTTCGAACACGATCGGGCGGTCGGTGGTGATCTCCGCGACGCCGATCGCGTTCAGATCCAGCGTCTTGGCCGCCAGATGCTCCAAGGTGTTGACGTTCACCTGGTATTTCGGCTCGTGCACCGTCGCCGACACCATCTGCGTGCCGAGCTTCAGCCAATAGGAGCGCCCGACGATCAGCGGCTCGTCGTCCATCCAGACGATCGTCGTCTCGAACTGGTCGGCGGTTTCCGGCGGCGCGTCTGCTGCGGCGATGACGTTACCGCGCGAACAGTCGATCTCGTCGGCGAACGACAGCGTCACGGACTGCCCGGCAACCGCCTGAGGCAGGTCGCCGTCCAGCGTCGTGATCCGGCTGATGGTCGATGTCCGTCCGCCCGGCAGCACGCGGATCGCATCGCCGGGGCTGATCGTGCCGGCTGCGATCTGGCCCGAGAACCCGCGGAAATCGAGATTGGGGCGGTTCACCCATTGTACGCTCATGCGGAACGGCTTGGCCTGATCGTCGTCGACCGCGACCGGGACCGTCTCGAGATGCTCCATCAGCGTCGGGCCGGTGTACCACGGCATCGTCGTCGATCGCAGCGAGACATTGTCGCCCTTGAAGCCGGAGATCGGCATCGGCGTGAAATCGGCGATGCCGATGCTCGACGCGAAGGCGGCATAGTCGGCGACGATCGCGTCGTAGCGCGCCTGATCATAGTCGATCAGGTCCATCTTGTTGACCGCGAGCACCAGGTTTCGGATGCCGATCAGGTGCGCGAGGTAGGTGTGACGCCGGGTCTGGGTCAGCACGCCCTTGCGCGCGTCGATCAGGATCACCGCGAGGTCGGCGGTCGATGCGCCGGTGACCATGTTGCGGGTATATTGTTCGTGGCCGGGCGTATCGGCGACGATGAACTTGCGCCGCTCGGTCGAGAAGAAGCGATAGGCGACGTCGATGGTGATGCCCTGTTCGCGTTCCGCGGCGAGTCCGTCGACGAGCAGTGCGAAGTCGATCTCGCCACCCTGCGTGCCGATCCGCTTGCTGTCCGCCTCGAGCGCGGCGAGTTGATCCTCGAAGATCATCTTGGAATCATACAGCAGCCGGCCGATCAGCGTGGACTTGCCATCGTCGACCGATCCGCAGGTGATGAAGCGCAGCATCGTCTTGTGCTGGTGCTGGGTGAGGTATGCGTCGATGTCGTCGGCGATGAGTGCTTCGGTCTGGTAGGCGGACATCAGAGAACTCCGTCATTCCAGCGTAGGCTGGAATCTTTCGCGATCGCGAGCGTGTTCATGCGGCACGAGATCCCAGCCTGCGCTGGGATGACGATCGGGGGGATGACGAAGAGAAGAGGAGAAGACGGCATCAGAAATAGCCCTCCTGCTTCTTCTTCTCCATGCCCGCGCCGCCAGCATCCTTGTCGATCGCGCGGCCCTGACGCTCGCTGGTGGTGGTCAGCAGCGTTTCCTGGATGATCTCGGACAGCGTCGAGGCGGTGCTCTCGACCGCGCCGGTCAGCGGGTAGCAGCCGAGCGTCCGGAACCGGATCGAGCGGTCGACCGGCACTTCGCCGGGCTGCAGCGGGAAGCGGTCGTCGTCGACCATCAACAGCATGCCGTCGCGTTCCACGGTCGGGCGCACGCCGGCGAAATACAGCGGGACAATCGGCACATCGTTGAGCTGGATATATTGCCAGACGTCGAGCTCGGTCCAGTTGCTGATTGGGAAGACGCGGATGCTCTCACCCTTCGATTTGCGCGCATTGTAGAGGTTCCAGAGCTCGGGCCGCTGGTTCTTCGGGTCCCAGCCATGCGTCGCGGTACGGAACGAAATGATGCGTTCCTTGGCACGCGATTTCTCCTCGTCGCGCCGCGCACCGCCGAACGCCGCATCGAAGCCGTGCAGGTTGAGCGCCTGCTTCAGCCCCTCGGTCTTCCACATGTCGGTGTGCAGCGCGCCGTGGTCGAACGGGTTGATCCCGCGCGCGGCCGCCTCGGGGTTCTGGTAGACGAGCAGTTCCATGCCGCTTTCCGCCGCCATCCGGTCGCGTAAGCGGTACATCTCCTGGAATTTCCAGGTCGTGTCGACGTGCAGCAGCGGGAAGGGCGGGGGCGAGGGGTAGAAGGCTTTCCGCGCGAGATGCAGCATCACCGCCGAATCCTTGCCGACCGAATAGAGCATCACCGGGCGCTCGGCCTCGGCGACGACTTCGCGCAGGATATGGATCGCCTCGGCTTCGAGCCGTTCCAAATGGGTGAGTGTCTTCGCCATGATCATCGTGTCTCCGCGAGCGCGGGCTTGCCCGATGCGAGGCGGTTCCGGCAATCAAGGCATTCTTCGGGCGGGAAACGCTTCGCTATCCCCCAGGGTCGGAATCGGCGCCGGGTTGGATTTCCCATCCAACCCGGCGCCGCGACTTATTCGCCGATCAGTTCGACCGCTACCGCCGTCGCTTCGCCACCGCCGATGCAGAGCGCCGCAACACCCTTTTTCAGGCCGCGCAGCTTCAGCGCCGCGACCAGCGTGGCGATGATCCGCGCGCCGCTCGCGCCGATCGGGTGGCCGAGCGCGGTGGCACCGCCGTTGACGTTGAGCTTCTCGCGCGGGATGCCGAGTTCGCGCATCGCGATCATCGCGACCGTCGCAAAAGCCTCGTTGACCTCGAACAGATCGACGTCCTCGACGCTCCAGCCAGCGCGGTCGAGCACCTTGCGCATCGCCGAGACCGGGGCGGTGGTGAACTGGGCCGGCTCATGCGCGTGCGCGGCGGTCGCGACGATCACCGCTTCCTGGCCGAGCCCGAGCTTCTTCGCCACGCTCGCGCGCGTCAGCACCAACGCCGCCGCGCCGTCGGAGATCGACGCCGAGGTCGCCGCGGTGATCGTGCCGTCCTTGGCGAAGGCGGGACGCAGACCTGGGATCTTCTCCGGCTTGGCCTTGCCCGGCTGCTCGTCCTCGGCAACGATCACGTCGCCGCCGCGGGTCTTGACCGTCACCGGCACGACCTCGTCGGCGAAACCGCCATTGGCGATCGCGGCGCTGGCGCGGGTCAGGCTCTCGATCGCGAACGCGTCCTGGTCGGCGCGCGTGAACTGGTACTGGCCGGCGGTGTCCTCGGCAAAGGCGCCCATCGGCTTGCCCTTGTCATAGGCGTCCTCGAGGCCGTCCATCATCATCGAGTCCGACACGACGTCGTGGCCGATCCGAGCACCCGAACGGTGCTTGGCGAGCAGGAAGGGGGCGTTGGTCATGCTCTCCATGCCGCCCGCGACGACGACGTCGACGGTGCCCGCCATCAGCGCCTCGGCGGCCATGATCGTCGCCTGCATGCCCGATCCGCACATCTTGTTGACCGTGGTCGCCTCGACCGAGATCGGCAGCCCGGCACCGAGCGCGGCCTGTCGTGCGGGCGCCTGGCCGAGCCCGGCGGGCAGCACGCAGCCCATGTAGATCCGGTCGATGATCGCCGGATCGACCTTCGACCGCTCGACCGCGGCGCGCACCGCGGTGGCGCCCAGTTCTACCGCAGTGACGCCCGACAGCGCGCCCTGGAAACCGCCCATCGGCGTGCGGGCATAGCTGGCGATGATGATGGGATCGTTGGACATCCTGGTTCCTTATGTACGTCTGACTGCGCGCATTCGACCGCGGGGCCGGCGCCGCACCGCGTTTCGAACCCGGGGCTGGGCCGTCGCATCGTACGATCCGGTACGCGATCTGCTGGCCGTTAGGTGTGCTCGACGCGGTCGCCTGTCAATGATTCCGGCGTGCGTGCCCGCAGGGATACTGTGCCTGACGGCGGCATGGTATTCAGGATCTGCGGTATTCAGGTAGCAAGCGCACCACCCGCGCTGATCAGCCTCCGCCGATGCGTCGCGCCATAGCCACCGCCGCTTCACCGTTGCCCCAGCAGCCTTGAAAGTATGCGTCGTACGCCTCGCTGGCTTTCCAAAAAGTCTCGCCACCTAAAGCGAGCCAATCTCCACGCAACTGGTCGCCTCTCTCAATCTCGCCTTCGCTACCTAACAGTTCGACGACTGCGAACCCCTGAGCGTGTTGGACCACGATCATGCCCTGATTTCGCGAAACAAAAACGACTGTTCCGGACGTCATCGACTTCTCCTGTTTTTGGGTAGGCTGATCGACTACGTCTTCACTTAATTGAGGGAGTGGCATCTGGTAAGCTCGCCCTCAAAGCGCGGCTGGCGTTGAGGCTGTGTGCCAATTGGACGCCGACATAACACACTTTCGATTGCCGTCGATCCAGAGCCTTGCCGCCGATGTTTCGAAGTGCAGCATCCAGAATATCAAGTCGCGGGTCATTAAAAGCAGCACTTAGAAAGGGACGCTAGCACCTTGTGTTCTTAGCGCTTCACTCGAATACGCGTTCAGCATAGCTACCGGATATTCCTCTCCCAACAGGTCGGACAGGGGGCTGTGGCGCGGAATAGGTGCAGGCTGTGTGTTTGCTACCTACTACTGGAGGCTGGCGCGCCCGGAGGGATTCGAACCCCCGACCGAGGAGGTAGAAGCTCCTTGCTCTATCCATCTGAGCTACGGGCGCGCACCGGCACCGGTTAGCGCGGATTGCGCGGGCTTGGAACCGGGATCATAACCCAAGTCATGAACGACGAAACGACGCCGGTCGCGGCGAGCGCAGTGCGGGGCGAGCGCTTCCGCTATTATGATTTCGTCATGGCGGCGTTCGTGACGATCCTGCTGCTGTCGAACGTGATCGGCGCCGGCAAGGTCGCGGTCGTCCACCTGCCGGTGATCGGCGACTGGCCGTTCGGTGCGGGCATCCTGTTCTTCCCGATCAGCTACGTGATCGGCGACGTGCTGACCGAGGTTTATGGCTATGCGCGCGCACGGCGGGTGATCTGGGCGGGGTTCGCGGCCGTCGTGTTCATGGCGTTCATGGCGTGGATCGTCGTCGCGCTGCCGCCCGCGCCGACCTGGACCAACCAGGCCGCGTACGAGACGATATTCGGGCAGGTGCCGCGGATCGTCGCGGCCAGTGTCTGCGCGTTCTGGGCGGGCGAGTTCGTCAATTCCTACGTCCTCGCGCGGATGAAGATCTGGACAGCCGGGCGGCATCTCTGGTCGCGGACGATCGGGTCGACCGTGCTGGGCGAGGGCGTCGACAGCCTGATCTTCTACCCGCTGGCTTTCCTGGGTGCAGAGGGCTGGACGCCTGCGCTGGTGGTGACGGTGCTGTTCACGCAATGGGCGTTGAAGGTGACGTGGGAGGTGGCGCTGACGCCGGTCACCTACGTGGCGGTCGGATGGCTGAAGCGGCGCGAGGGAATCGACGTGTTCGATCGCGGCACGGACTTCTCGCCGTTCCGTACGCGGGTCTGATCCCGCGTGATTCCCGGGCCTTGAAAGAATCGTCTTAACGTGACGGCGCAATGACGTCGTTGTCACGAAACTGTTGCATCACAGGGGCATGGCACGGCGGAACATCGCCGGCATGGCGCGTCGCAACACGGTTCAGGGCAAGGGTCTTTCGGCATGGCAAATTTGGGTGACATCGCGATCGTCGGCTTCGGTGCGGATGCCGGCGTCAAATCCTTTTCCTTCGTGATCCTGGGCGACTTGTCCGGGCAGACGATCAACTTCACCGACAATGGCTGGCTGGCCGCCGGCGGGTTCCGCGGCGGCGAGGGCGTCGTATCCTACACCGTCCCCGCCGGCACCGCGGTCGGCACCGTCGTCACGATCTCGGGGCTGACCGGGTCGTTCAATCCGTCGACGAGCGGCGACCAGATCATCGCCTACACCGGCGAGCCGACCGCACCAAACGTGCTGTTCGCGGTCGATTTCGCCGACGGCAACGCGACCTATGCCGCCGATGCGACCAACGCCAACACCTCGGCCGTGCCGACCGGGCTGACGTTCGGTGAGAACGCGCTGGCGTTCGCCGCGGACAACGCCGCCTATACCGGCCCGCTGACTGGCACGCGTGAGGAAATCCTCGCCAACATCGCCAACGAATCGCTGTGGACGCAGAACGATACCGCGGGCGTCGCCTATCCCACCGGCTTCACCGTCGGCGGGGCGGCCGCGGTCGGCAGCGTCTCGATCGCCGACGCCAGCATCGTCGAGGGCAATGCGGGCACCAGCACGATCGACTTCGTCGTCACGCGCGCCGGTGGCAGCGCGGGTGCCGTGACGCTCGACTATGCGGTCACTGCCGGCACCACCGATGTCGCCGATCTGACCGGCGCGCTCACCGGCCAGGTATCGTTCGCGGACGGCCAGACCGAGGCACGGATTTCGGTGTCGGTCGTCGGCGACACGCAGTTCGAATCGGACGAGACCTTCTCGGTCACGCTGTCGAACGCATCGGCCGGCACGATCACCGATGGCGTCGCGACCGGCACGATCGTCAACGACGACGTCGACGCCACCGGCGTGACGCTGTCGATCGCCGATGCCACGGTCCTCGAGGGCAACAGCGGCACGACCGCGCTGAGCTTCACGGTCACGCGCGACGGCATCCTCACCGCGGCGGCATCGGCCAGCTACACGATCGTCCTGAACGGCAGCGCGACCGCCGACGATCTCGCCACGCAGGCGATGACCGGCACCGTCAGCTTCGCCGCCGGCGCAACCACCGCCAGCGTCATCGTCCAGGTCGCCGGCGACCTGGCGTTCGAGGGCAACGAGACGTTCGGCGTGACGCTGACCGATCCGGTCGGCGCGACGATCGCCGATGGCAGCGCGATCGGCACGATCCGCAACGACGATGCCGCGACCGTGTTCATCAACGAGATCCATTATGACGACGCCGGCACCGATGCTGGCGAGGCCGTCGAGATCGCTGGCGTCGCCGGCACCGACCTGACCGGCTATTCGCTGGTGTTCTACAACGGCAATGGCGGCGGCGTGTATGCGACGCAGACGCTGAGCGGCGTGATCGGCGACCAGGACGACGGCTATGGCACGCTGGCCTTCGCAGGCCCCGCCGGTGGCATCCAGAACGGCTCGCCCGACGGCATCGCGCTGGTCGGCCCAGGCGGCGCGGTCGTCCAGTTCCTGTCCTACGAAGGACCGATGGTCGCGACCGCCGGCGCTGCCGCGGGCATGACCAGCATCGACATCGGCGTGTCCGAAGAAGGCGTCGCCGACGGCTTCTCGCTGCAGCTGACCGGCGACGGATCGAACTATTCGGACTTCACCTGGGCCCCCGCGCAGCAGAACAGCTTCGGCACGATCAACACCGGCCAGAACTTCCTGTCGGCGACCTCGCCGGGCTTCGTGCGCATCTCGGACGCGAGCGTTGCCGAAGGCAATGGCGGCATCACGCAGATGGTCTTCACCGTCACCCGCGCAGGCGGCGGCGCGACGGCCGCATCGGTCGATTACGCGCTCCACCTGACCGGCAGCGCCGGCCAGGACGATCTCGCGCCCGGCACGCCGACGCTCGGCACGATCAACTTCGCCGCCGGCGTATCCTCGCAGCAGATCGTCGTCGGCATCGTCGGCGACACCGTCGGCGAGTTCAACGAGACGTTCGAGATCGAGATCGGCAACGCGGTCGGCAACATCACGATTTCGGACGACACCGGCATCGGCACCATCGTCAACGACGATCCGCTGACGCTCGGCATCTACGACATCCAGGGCGCCGGCCACCGCTCGGCCTATGTCGGTCAGCTGGTCACCACCAGCGGCATCGTCACCGCGGTCGACAATAACGGCTATTACATCCAGTCGCAGGTCGGCGACGGCAATCGCGCCACGTCGGACGCCATCCTGGTCTTCACGTCCACCGCGCCGACCGTGCGCGTCGGCGATCTGATCAACGTCAGCGGCACCGTCGCCGAATTCGTCGGCGGCGTCGGATCGCTGAGCGTGACCGAGCTGACCAACCCGACCAACCTGACGGTCGTCTCGCAGGGAAACGCGCTGCCCGACGCGGTGGTGATCGGCGCGGGCGGTCTGCTGCCCCCGAGCGAGGTGATCGACGACGACGGCTTCACTTCGTTCGACCCGGAAACCGACGGCATCGACTTCTATGAAAGCATGGAGGGCATGCGCGTCACCGTCGAGACGCCGCAGGTGGTCGCCGCGACCAACGAATTCGGCGAGACCTATGTCGTCGCCTCGATGGGCGTCGGCGCGACCGGGCTCAACGACCGGGGCGGCATCACGCTGTCGGATGGCGACGCCAATCCCGAGCGGCTTCAGATCGACGCCGACAGCGACCTGTTCGCGGGCTACGTCCCCGGTCACACGCAGGGCGACGTGCTGAGCAACGTCACCGGCATCATGAACTATGCGTTCTCGAACTACGAAGTGCTGGTGACCGAAGCGGTGACCGTGCTGCAGGACGCACCGGCGCCGACGCGCGAGACGACCACGCTGGTCGGCGACGCCGATCACCTGACGATCGCCAGCTTCAACGTCGAGAACCTCGATCCGGGCGACGGCGCGGTGAAGTTCAACCTGCTTGCCAACGAAGTGCGGTACGCGCTGGGTGCGCCCGATATCATCGGCCTGCAGGAAATCCAGGACGCCGACGGTGCCGGCAACGGATCGAACCTGTCGGGCCAAGCCACTGCGCAGGCGCTGATCGACGCGATCATCGCCGCCGGCGGCCCAACCTACAGCTATGTCGAGATCGCGCCGACCTCGGCCAATTCCACGGGGGGCGAGCCGGGCGGCAACATCCGCAACGGCTATCTCTACAACGACGCCCGTGTCGATTACATCGCGGGCAGCGCCGTGACGGTCGGCGGTTCCGCCTATGTCGGCACGCGCTCGCCGCTGGCCGCCGACTTCCTGTTCAACGGGCAGAAGGTGACCGCGATCAACGTCCACTTCACCTCGCGGGGCGGCTCCGACGCGGCGTTCGGCGATACCCAGCCGGCGGACCAGGCCGGCGACGGCGCCCGCACGGCGCAGAACGTCCAGCTGCGCACCTATGTCGACGGCCTGCTCGCCGCCGATCCGGCGCTGAACGTCGCGATCATGGGCGACTTCAACGGCTATTATTACGAGACCGGCCAGCAGGCGCTGACCGCGGGCGGCGTGCTGACCAACCTCTACACGTTGCTGCCCGAGGAGGAGCGCTACTCGTACCTGTTCGAGGGCAACGTCCAGGCGTTCGACAACATCATCGTCACCGGTGGGTTGCTCAACGGCGCGCAGTTCGACGTGGTGCATTACAACGCCGAACAGCCGGACTCGGCGGGTCGCGCGACCGATCACGACCAGGTCGTCGGGCGTTTCGCACTCCCGAGCACCGTCAACGGCTCGGCCGGCGACGACGTGCTGACGGGTACGGCCGGCAACGACACGATCAACGGTCTGTTCGGCAACGACACGCTCTACGGCCAGGCCGGCAATGACACGCTGTACGGCAACCAGGGCAACGACACGCTGCACGGCGGCGACGGCAACGACACGCTCTATGGCGGCCAGGGCAACGACGTGCTGTTCGGCGAAGCGGGCGACGACACGCTGTACGGCAATCTCGGCGACGACATCCTCTACGGCAACCAGGGCAACGACACGCTCGATGGCGGCGCTGGCGACGACCAGCTCTATGGCGGGCAGGGCGACGACACGCTCACCGGCGGCATCGGCAACGACGTGCTCGAGGGCGGCAAGGGGATCAACATCGTCGCGGGCGGCGACGGCAGCGACACGGCGAGCTACGTCAACGCATCAGCCAGCGTCACCGTCTCGCTGCTCCTGCAGGGTCAGGCGCAGGCGACCGGTGGCGCCGGCACGGATACGCTGTCGGGGATCGAGCACCTGCTTGGCTCGTCGTTCGGCGACGTGCTGACGGGTGATGCGGGTGCCAACACGCTGTTCGGCGCAGGCGGCAACGATGTGCTGAACGGTGGGTTCGGCACCGACACGCTGGTCGGCGGTGAGGGTGACGATACGCTGTTCGGCAACCAGGACGCCGATATCCTGCTCGGTGGGTTCGGCAACGACACGCTGTTCGGCGGGCAGGGCAACGACACGCTGTACGGCGAACTCGGCAACGACGTGCTGGTCGGCGGGCTCGGTTCGGACACGCTGTTTGGTGGCGCGGGCGCCGACATCTTCCGCTTCACCCAGGCTGCGGACTCGACCGTCTCTGCCCGCGATCTGATCATCGATTTCGAAACAGGCGTCGACCGGATCGACCTGACCAGCGTGCGCACCGGTGCCGCCGACACGTTCGGCATCACCCATGTTGGCGGGCTCAGCTACCTCGACGTCGATCTTGGCGGCGACGGCTCGGTGGATATGCACATCGGCTTCCTCGGCGAGCAGGTCGTCGCGCCGGCGGACATCCTCTGGGGGTGAGGCTAGCCGGTCCCCGTCAGGTATCGCTCGAGCAACGCGGCGGTACCGGCGGGGACGTGGAGGCCGAGCTTGCTGCGCCGATAAAGGATATCCTCGGCGGTGCGCGCGAACTCGCTATCGACCAGATAGTCGATTTCGCGCGCATATAGCTCACCGCCGAAGTCGCGGCCCAGATCGGCCACCGTGCGGGCCTCGCCGAGAAGCGCACGCGCCCGACTGCCATAGGCGCGGGCGAGGCGGCGCATTACGGATTCGGGCAGGTCGGGATAGTCGGCCATGAGACCGGCAACGAACGTTTCACGGTCTGGAATGTCGCCACCGGGGAGCGTCGCGCCCGCGGTCCACGCTTCGCCGGCCCCGGGCAGGAACGGCGCGAGTTCGGCCATCGCGTGTTCGGCGAGCTTGCGATAGGTCGTGATCTTGCCGCCGAAGATGCTCAACATCGGCGCACGGCCATCCTCCCCGCCGTCGAGGTCGAGCACATAGTCGCGCGTCACGGCAGAGGCGTTGGCCGCGTGGTCGTCGTACAGCGGGCGGATGCCGGCATAGCTCCACACGACGTCGTCGGTGTCGATCGCCTTCGCGAAATAGCGGTTGGCGGTGTCGCACAGATACCGCGTCTCCTCCGCGTCGATCACGGGTTTGGCGGCGGCTTCGGTCCAGGGCAGGTCGGTCGTGCCGATCAGCGTGTACGCGCCCTCATAGGGGATCGCGAAGACGATCCGCCGGTCGGCGTTCTGCAGCATGAACGCATGGTCGCCATCGTACAGCTTCGGCACGACGATATGGCTGCCCTTGACCAGCCGCACGCCACGGTCGCGTCGCGCATCCGGGATCTTGCCGAGCACGTCGGCGACCCAAGGCCCCGCCGCATTGACGAGCACCCGTGCGCGCACCGTCCGCATGCCATCGGCGTCGGCGATCCGCGCCGTCCAGCCATCGCCATCGCGCTCGGCATCGACCAGCGTCGTCCGCGTCAGGATCGTCGCGCCACGCTCCCGTGCGTCGACCGCGTTCAGCACGACGAGCCGGCTGTCCTCCACCCAGCAGTCCGAATAGACGAACGCCTTGCCCGCCCGTCTCTTCAGCCCCCGCCCGAGGGCAGAACGGCCGAGATCGATTGTCTCGGTCGCGGGCAGCGCCTTTCGTCCGCCGATATGGTCGTACAGGAACAGTCCCAGCCGCACCAACCAGGCCGGCCGCGGCGACTGCGCCTGCGGCAGCACGAAACGCAGCGGCCAGATGATGTGCGGCGCCATCGCCATCAGCCGCTCGCGCTCGACCAGCGCCTCACGCACCAGCCGGAATTCATAATATTCCAGGTAGCGCAGCCCGCCATGGATAAGCTTGGTCGACGCCGACGAGGTGTGTCCGGCAAGGTCGTCGCGCTCCACCAGCAGCACCGACAGCCCGCGCCCGGCGGCGTCGCGGGCGATGCCGACGCCGTTGATCCCGCCACCGACCACCAGCAGGTCGTATCCGTCCGCCTTCACCGATGTTCCTTCGCTGCGCGTCATCGCGGTATAGAGGGGTTAAGCGCACAAGGAGAAGTTTGGTGTCCCATATCCTCGCAATCGACCAGGGCACCACGTCGACCCGGGCGATCCTGTTCGATGCGGAGGCCCGGCCCGTTACGACCGGACAGAGCGAGTTCGCGCAGCATTACCCGGCGCTCGGCTGGGTCGAGCACGACCCCGAGGACATCTGGCGCGACACGTTGGCGACCGCGCGCGAGGCGATCGGGGCGACCCGGCCGACCGCGATCGGCATCACCAACCAGCGCGAGACGGTGGTCGTCTGGAACCGTGCGGACGGCATCCCGATCCACCGCGCGATCGTCTGGCAGGACCGCCGCACCGCGGACCTGTGCGCGCAGCTGAAGGCGGACGGCGTCGAGCCGGAGGTCCGCGCACGCACCGGCCTGCTGGTCGACCCGTATTTCTCGGCGACCAAGCTCGCCTGGATCCTCGACACCGTGCCGCACGCACGGGGGCGAGCCGAGCGCGGCGAACTGGCGTTCGGGACGATCGACAGCTTCCTGCTGTGGCGCCTCACGGGTGGCGCGGTGCACGCGACCGACGTCACCAATGCGGGGCGGACGCTGCTCTACAATATCCGCGAGCAATGCTGGGATGCGGAGATGTGCCGGCTGTTCCGCGTGCCGATGCAGATGCTGCCGACGGTGCACGACAACTCATATGTCTTCGGCTCCACGACCCTGTTCGGCGCGCCGATCCCGATCGCGGGGATGGCGGGCGACCAGCAGGCGGCGCTGTTCGGCCAGGCCTGTTTCGCGCCGGGCATGGCCAAGTCGACCTACGGCACCGGCTGCTTCATGCTGCTCAACACGGGGGACGAGGCGGTCGTGTCGGACAACCGGCTGCTGACCACGCCCGCTTACCGGCTCGACGGGCGGATGACCTATGCGCTGGAAGGCTCGATCTTCGTCGCCGGCGCGGCGATCAAATGGCTGCGCGACGGCATCGGCGTGATCACCAGCGCGCGCGAGACCGACGACATGGCGACTCAGGTGCCCGACAATCACGGCGTCTACATGGTGCCGGCGTTCGTGGGCTTGGGCGCGCCGCACTGGGACCCGCAGGCGCGCGGCGCGATCTTCGGGCTGACGCTGGGCGCGACGCAGGCGCATCTCGCGCGCGCGGCGCTGGAGGCGGTCGGGTACCAGACGCTCGACTTGGCCGACGCGATGGTCGCCGACGGCGGCGCGGCACCTGCCAAGATGCGGATCGACGGCGGCATGGCGGCCAACGACTGGCTGTGTCAGTTCCTGGCGGACATGCTGGAGGTACCGGTCGAGCGCCCGGTGCATCTGGAGACGACCGCGCTGGGCGCGGCGTTCCATGCCGGGCTGGCGACGGGGGTCTGGTCGGGGCTCGACGCGCTGGCGCGGACCTGGACGCAGGGCGCGGTGTTCACGCCGCAGATGGCGGGCGACGCGCGCGCGACGTTGATCGCGGGGTGGCGGTCTGCGGTGCGGAGGACGCTTTCCGACTGAAAATCCTATTCCTGTCCTCACCCATCGCCGCCTTCGGCGTCTCTCCCTCTCCCAATTGGGAGAGGGAAGGGGCCCGCCGGCGGAGCCGGTGGGAAGGGTGAGGACAGGATTTCCGATCGGGCCTTACAGCCCCACCACACCCCCATCGGTCTTCGTGATCACGATCGTCGCCGAGCGCGGCCGCGAGGGGACGGTCACTGCACCCGCCTGGTTCGCGGGCCAGCTGCTGGTGATGTTGGTCGGGCCACCATTCTCACCCGGATGCTGGATGTTGATGAACAGCGAGCGACCGTCCGGCGTCGAATGGACACCGGTGATCTCGCACTCCTTCGGCCCAACCAGGAAGCGGCGGAGCGAGGCGCCCGGCGCCTTGCCGACCCGCGTCGACACCGTGCTGCTCGCACCGGCGATCGTGTTGGTCACCGACCGCGTCGCGCCGTCGTTGACCGTGCCCGGGATCGCCGCCAGCATCATGCAGTTGGTGACGTCGGTATACGCGCCGTCGTCGGTCTGCAGCCACATCACCGGCGTGATCAGGCCGGACGCGTTGCTCGGCAGGCCGAACCACATGCCGTCCGGCGACGAGAAGTCGTTGGTCGCATCCAGCCCCGACAGGTTGATGTTGGTCGCATCCAGGTCGCTGCCTGCACCGAACGCATAGATGTCCCAGGCGAACGTCAGCGCTTCCGACGTGTCGCCGGCCTCGCGTAGGCGGATGACATGGCCGTTGGCGTTGCCGGTGGTCGATCCGGTCGTGGTCTTGGGATCGACATAGGCGCGCGGGTTGGGCGCATCGACGGTGGCGACGGTGCGCGAGCTGTTGTTGGTCAGCGTGCAGTACATCTCGCCGGTCGCCGGGTTGACCGCGGTCCATTCCGGACGATCCATCCGCGTCGCACCCAGCGCGTCGCCGGCAAGCCGTGCGTTGATCAGCACGTCGGCCTGGCTGGAGAACGGATAGGCTGCGTTGGCCGCGGTCAGCGGACCCTGGCCGAACACCAGCGGCAGCCACTGGCCGGAGCCATCGGCGTTGAACTTCGCCACGTACAGCGTGCCGGCGTCGAGATACTTGTCGCCCATCGCCAGGCGGTTGGTGTTGCTGGCATCCGCCGCGGACCACGGCGTCGCCGAGACGAACTTGTAGATATATTCGTTCTGCGCGTCGTCGCCCATGTAGAAGGCGGGCTTCACGCCGGCGATGGTCCGGCCGATCTCGCAGCCTTCATGGTTCATGCGGCCCAGCGCGGTGCGCTTGCGCGGGGTGGAGGCGGGGTCGAACGGGTCGATCTCGACCACCCAGCCATATTGGAAGATCTCGTTGCGAAAATCGCCGGTGCCGTCGGTCGGCGCGCTGGCCTGCGCGGTGATGTTCCAGCGTGCATAGGCGGTGCTGGCCGGGTCGGCGGGGGTGACGGTGGCCCAGCCGTAATTGCCGCCGGTGTTGCTCTCGCTCTTGCCGTAACGCGTCAGCGAGGTGTTGGCCTTGACGCCCACGGCGCCGGTCGCCGCACGGCGCAGCGCATCGCCGGTTTCGCGGCGGAAATAGCCGACCCAATTCTCTTCGTTGGTCAGATAGGTGTGCCACGGCATCGTGCCGTTGGCGCAGTTGTTGATCGTGCCGCGACCCGCGGTGCCATCCGGCGAATAGCGCGTCTTGAGGCTGTCGTTGCCGCGCACCGGCCCCGAAAACGTCATCGGCGTCAGCGGCGTGATCCGACGGTTGAAGCTCGACGTCGGCGCATAGCTCCAGTCGGCGGCACGGTTGACCTCGATCACCGAGACGCCGTGGCACTCCATTTCCTTCAGCGCTTCGGCCTCGGGACGCGCACCGGCGACCGTCGTCGGGCCGTTCGCATGCAGATAGGGCTGGCTGATATTCTCGTGGTTGAGGACCAGCAGGCCGCGCGTGTTGCCGTTCACGTCGGGCGCGCCGGCGGCGGACATGCCGAAATAGCTCATGCCGTCGTGATGGTCGCCCGCGCGCTGCGCGAAATTGCCGTCGGTGCCGTTGTTGGCATAGGCGGCGACGCCGTTGCCGATCGGATCGCCGAGGCGGTACAACACCGTCACCGCATAACCGGCGGGCACCGCGACGACGTCGGCAAGGCTCTTCGGTACGGCGGTAAAGCCGAGCGAGGCGGCGCCGATCGTCACGGTCGTGTCCGCGGTGGTGGTGCCGCCGGCCGCAGTGGCGGTGAAGCGGAAGACCAGCGCCGTACCGCTCGCGACACCGGGGGCGATGAACGTCGCGGTCGCGGTGTTCGCGTTGTTCAGCGTGACCGTCGGGCCGCTGACCTGGGTCCAGGCGACGCCGTCGACCTGGCCGATCGCGGAGCCGGTCAGCGTGACGGGACGGCCGGCCGCAGCATTGGCGCTGGACCCTGCGGTCACGGTCACCGGGTCGGAACCGTTGCCGCCGTCATCGTCGCAGCCGGCGAGCAGCATGCCGCCGAACACCGCGGCGGTGGCGGCGGTCAGGCCGCCCATCAACGTCTGGCGACGCGAATAGCGGACCTCGATCAGGTCGTTCAGATGCGGGTTGGCGGTGCGGTTGGTATCGATGTCGCCGTCGGTATAGCTGGTCATGGTAAATCCCCCCAGGGAGTGGTCAAAGGTGTTGAAGCGTTGCGGCGCGGATCAGAACTTCGCGCCGAGCTCGATGCCGTAGAAGCGCGGTTCGCCGGCAATGTAGGTCGGGATGCCGAAGCCGCCGCCGGTGTTGCCCGCGTCGATCAGATACTTCTTGTTGGTCAGGTTCCGCGCGAACCCGCCGACATTGTAGCGACCTTCCGCGAACTCCAGGCCGGCGCGGAGGTTGACCAGTGTGTAGCCGGGCGTGCTGATCGCCGGGTTGTTCGGCAGCTCGAAGAACACTTTCGTGCGATAGGTGACGCTGGGTGTCGCATACAGCGTCACGCCGCCGAGCGGTGCGCGCAGGATCGCGCCACCCGATGCGGTGGTCTTGGGCTGCAGGCGGAACTGGTTGCCCCGGAACACGCCGTTCGAGGCTTCGTCGCCGATCCCGCCATCGATGTACGCGAACGCACCGAACAGCGAGAGATACGGCGCGAGGCGCAGATTGCCCTCCAGCTCGACGCCCAGGTTGTTGGCCGACCCGGCGCTGCGCGTCGTCGTCACGCCGTTTTCGGTGACCGACACCTGGAAGCCGTCATAGGTCTGGTAGAACACCGACGCGGCGCCGCTGAATGGCCCGACGCGACCCTTGATGCCGCCTTCGTAGTTCCAGACCTTTTCCTGCGGCACGATCGCCAGGTTCGGCGCGACGCCGAACGCGGTGTTGCGTGCGGCCAACTGGACCACCGGCGAACGACGGCCCTTGCTGATCGTCGCGTAGAGATTGACGTCGTCGTTGAGCGTCAGCAGCGCGTTGAAGCGCGGCAGGACGGCCACGAAGCTCTTCTCCGCGACGAACTTGTTGCCGTTGGTGTTGGCCGTGCCGAGCAGGCTGGTCCGGACGCCCAGCGCAGCGAGCAGCTGCGAATTGGGCTGCACCGACGAATAGCCCGACTGGCGATCCTCGATCAGCACGCGCGCACCGGCGGTCAGTTCGAGCGCGGGGGTGGGGATCCACGTCGTATCGGCGAACATCGAATAGGTGTTGTTGCGCCCGTAGTTGGTGAACTCCGACCGATATGGCACCGCGGTCAGGCGCCCTCCGCTGAGCACGGCGGTGGCGCGGGTTGCCGGGATCGTGCCGTTGGGCGCGACGCAGTTCGTGCCGGTCGGGATGCCCGCGGCGTTCAGGCCTGCACGGACCTGCGCATAGGCAGCGGCGACGGAGCAGGCGATGTACGTGCCCTCTTCGGTCGCGAACGGCACGCGCTGGAAACCGTTCTCGAAGAACGCGTTCCAGCCGACCGAGGCGCGGTATTTCGGCCCCTCGAACGCGAAGCGGCTTTCATGGCTCCACTGGTCGCCCTTCGCGTCCTCGGCGAATTCCAGATACGCGGCGGGGCCGCCATCCGCGTCGAAGATCTCGAGCGCGTCGAACCGGCGATAGCCGTTGACGGTGGTGAAGGTGATCCCCGGCGACAGGTCCGCGGTGATCGTCAAATTGGCGTCATAGACGTTGCGGTCGAGGCCCAGCTTGCGCGCACCGAGCGCGCCCAGGCTGTCGGGCGAACCCGACAGTTCGGCATAGCCATAGTCGCCGGTCTGCCCGCCGGTCGGCGCGTGCGCGCGGCTCTTGAACGCGGTGCCCGGGTTGCGCTGACCGTCATAGGTCAGGACTAGGTCGGCGGTGATGCTGTCGCTCGGGCGATAGCGCAGCGACCCGCGGATGCCGCGCTGGTCCTGCCCGTTCAGATCGTCCTGATCGACGCCGCCCTGGTTCTGGTTGGGGACGTTCGGATCGCCGGCGATGTTGCGGACATAACCGTCGCGGTACTTGTACGCGAACGCGAGGCGCCCGGCGATCACGTCGTTGCCGGCGTTGAGGAAGCCCGACACCTGGGTGCGGTCGTAATTGCCGTACGACCCGTTGATCGCACCCGAGAACCCCGCTTCCGGCCGCGCGGAAATCACGCTGATCGCGCCGACCGCGGCGGCGGTGCCGAACAGCGTCGCCTGCGGGCCTTTGACGACCTCGATCCGCTCCAGGTCGTACAGATCCTGGTACGCGCCGCGCGACCGGCTGATGTCGATGCCGTTGTAATAGAGCGTGACGCGCGCGCCCTGCTGCGACGATCCGTTGTCCGACGTGATGCCGCGGATCACGAAGCCGGGGTTGTTCGCGCTCTGCTCCTGAATCTGCAGGCCAGGGATGAACGGCGCGACTTCGGTCAGCGAATTGACGCCGATCGCCGCCATGCGCTGGCCGGTGAGCGCGGTGACGGTGACGGGCACGTCCTCGATCCGCTGCTCGCGCTTCTGTGCGGTGACCAGAATCTCGTCGCCTGCATCCAGTGCCGAATCCTGTGAACCCGGCGCAACGCTGGCCTGCGCCATTGCCGTGGTCGAGCTTGTGAGCGCGAGCGTCGCCAGTGCGAGCCGCGTAACCAATCGTGTCATGAAATCCCCCGTCCGTTGCGGGGTCCCTAAAGCCGCCGCATGACGGCCCTGCGTCGCAATGATGAAACCGGAATGACTGTAATGTGACGACGCCGTCATAATCTTGCCACGCGGCTGTAGCGAACCGCGCCTAGCTCGCGGGCTCATTCAAAGGGGCCTGCCACATGACGATCAACCGCCGCGATGCGCTGACACTTATCGGGTCGGGCGCGGCCATGACGCTGCCTGCGCTCCCACTGGAAGCGGCAACGACCGGCGTCGTGTTCGGACACGGCGTGGCGAGCGGCGACCCGAGCGCGGACGGCGCGATCCTGTGGACCCGCGCGACGCCCGCATCCGGTGCCGGCGATGTCGCGCTGGAATGGCACGTTGCCGAGACCGCCGACGGCAAGCCGCTCCGCTCGGGCCGCGTCAAGGCGCGCGGCGCCCGCGACTTCACGGCGAAGGTCGAGCCGACCGGCCTCCAGCCCGGCCGCGACTATCATTACTGGTTCACCAGCGGCGCCACGCGCTCGCCCGTCGGCCGCTTCCGTACGCTGCCCAAGGGGAAGATCGCCGACGTCGTGATGGCGGTCGTCTCGTGCCAGGTCTATTCGGGCTTCCTCAACGTCTATGAATCGATCGCCGCGCTCGACCGGCTCGACGCGGTTCTCCACCTTGGGGATTACATCTACGAATACGGTCCCGACGGCTTCGGCGGCGACCTCGCCAAGAAGACCGATCGCATCGTCGAGCCCGGCCACGAGATCGTGACGCTCGCCGACTATCGCACGCGCCATGCGCAGGTGAAGCGCGATGCCGACATGCAGGCCGCGCACGCCCGCGCGGCGTTCATCTGCGTGTGGGACGATCACGAGATCGCCAACGACGACTGGATGGGCGGCGCCGAGAACCACGACCCCGCGACCGAAGGCGACTGGACGGCGCGGAAAGCCGCGTCGATGCAGGCCTATTTCGAATGGATGCCGATCCGCGATCCGAAGCCCGGCCAGCCCTGGGAAGCGATCAACCGCAGCTTCGATTTCGGCGATCTCGCCAGCGTCGTGATGGTCGAGACGCGGCTGCTCGCGCGTAGCAAGCAGGTCGCGAGCAAGGGCGAGGGCATCGCCCCGGCCGACTATGGGCCGATGATGGCCGAACGCGCGCAGCCGGAGCGCGAACTGCTCGGCCCCGCACAGCTCGGATGGGTCGAGCGCACGCTCGCCGCATCGGTCGTCGCGGGCCGGCCGTGGCAGGTGCTCGGCAACCAGGTCGTGATGGCGCGGGTCGCAGGGCCCGATCTCGAAAAGCAGATGGGCGGCGAACGCTTCGCCGCGACGATGGCCAGGCTTCCGGCGATGTGGCGTGACCGGCTGGCGGCGGGGATAGCCTCGTACCGCGCCGGCCTGCCGTTCAATTTCGACAGCTGGGACGGCTATCCGCCCGCGCGCGAACGCCTGTACGCCGCCTTCCGCCGGGCGAAGTCGCGCCCGATCGTGCTGTCGGGCGATAGCCACGCTGCCTGGGCGAACGACCTGCACGATGCGTCCGGCACGCTGGTCGCCGCCGAGTTCGGCGCAACCGCGGTGACCAGCCCGTCCTACGGCTCGCTGCTGCCTGGCATCGGCCAGTACATCGCCGACGCCAACGAAGAAGTCCGCTTCTGCGACCAGGACAACAAGGGCTATCTGTTGCTGACGCTGACACCGCAGGATGCGGTGGCCGACTTCCGCACCGTGTCGACCGTGCTGGAGAAGCCGTTCACGCAGGCGAGCGCCAAGCGCTTTCGTACGGTCGCGGCCAACCGTAATGCACCTTTGGAGGAACTTGGCTGAACTTGGGAGCCGCGGTCGCCGCGCTTCCGTCATCGGGTGAAAGTCGTTGACGGCCGCCCGCTAATCCACTCCAAGACTGGCAAGCTCGAAAAACGAGTTCCTGGGGGATGGCATGATGCGGATACAGGCTTCGGTGGCTACGGTGCTGGCTATGATAGGGGCGGTCGGCTCGGCGCAGACCGCTCCCCAGCCCGCCGCGCGGGCGGCGCCTCAGCCAGCACCATTGTCCCCCGTCGCGCACCCTGAAACCTGGCCGAAGGTCGCTGCCCGGCCCGCGCTCGACAAGCGGGTCGAGGCACGGATCGACGCGTTGATGCGGGCGATGTCGATCGACGACAAGGTCGGCCAGATCATCCAGGCGGATATCGCCAACGTCACGCCCGCGGACCTGCGCACCTTCAAGCTCGGCTCGGTCCTGAACGGCGGCAATTCGGCGCCCAACAACGACGAACTCGCGCCCCCCGCCGAGTGGCTGAAGCTGGCCGACGCCTATTACGACGCGATCATGACGCGCAGCGACGGTCGACCCAAGATCCCGCCGATCTGGGGCACCGACGCCGTGCACGGCAACAACAACGTCGTCGGCGCGACGCTGTTTCCGCACAATATCGGGCTGGGTGCCGCGCGCGATCCGGCGTTGATGGAGCGGATCGGCCGGATCACGGCGCTGGAGACCGCGGCGACCGGGCTCGACTGGAGCTTCGCGCCGACGCTGGCGGTGGTGCAGGACGATCGCTGGGGCCGCACCTATGAAAGCTATTCCGAGGACCCGGCGGTCGTCGCCAGCTATGCCGGCCCGGTCGTCAGCGGCGTGCAGGGAAAGGTCGGCACCTCCGATTTCCTCAGCGCCGGCCATGTCATCGCTACGACCAAGCATTTCCTCGGCGATGGGGGCACCGGCGGACGCGACCAGGGCGATACGCGCGTGGCCGAAAACGTGCTGCGCGACGTCCACGGCGCCGGCTACCCCCCCGCGATTGCCGCCGGCACGCTCAGCGTCATGGCCAGCTTCTCGAGCTGGAACGGCGCCAAGATGCACGGCAACAAGAGCCTGCTGACCGGCGTGCTGAAGGAGCGGATGGGCTTCAACGGCTTCGTCGTCGGCGACTGGAACGCGCACGGCCAGATCCCGGGCTGCACCAACGAGAGCTGTGCCGCGGCGATCAATGCCGGGCTCGACATGTTCATGATGTCGGGCGACTGGAAGAAACTCTATGCCAACACGCTGGCCCAGGCGAAATCGGGCGAGATCGCACCCGCCCGGCTGGACGACGCGGTGCGCCGCATCCTCCGCGCGAAAATCCTCGCGCATACCTTCGAGGCGGGCCGCCCGTCGTCGCGGCAGTTCGCCGGCAAGTTCGACCTGATCGGCTCGGCCGAAGGGCACGCGGTTGGCCGCCAGGCGGTGCGCGAGTCTCTAGTGCTGCTCAAGAACAATGGCGGCGTCCTGCCGCTCAAGCCGACCGGCAATATCCTCGTCGCCGGCAAGGCGGCCGAAAGCATCGCTCAGCAGTCCGGCGGCTGGTCGATCACGTGGCAGGGCGCCGGTGTACCGAACAGCGCCTTCCCCAACGCCACCTCGATCTGGAAGGGTGTCGACCAGGCGGTGCGCGCGGGCGGCGGCACCGCGACCTACGCGGCGGACGGCAGCTATGCGGCGAAACCCGATGCGGCGATCGTCGTGTTCGGCGAGACGCCCTATGCCGAGTTCATGGGTGACCGCCCGAACCTCGAATACTCGCCGGCCGACAAGAGCGACCTTGCGCTGCTGAAGAAACTGAAGGCGGCGGGCATTCCCGTCGTCGCGGTATTCCTGTCGGGCCGGCCTTTATGGGTGAACGCCGAACTGAACGCCGCCGACGCGTTCGTCGCGGCGTTCCTGCCGGGCAGCGAGGGGGCGGGGGTCGCGGACCTGCTGTTCACCGACAAGGCCGGCAAGCCCGCGCACGATTTCCGCGGCAAGCTGTCCTTCTCCTGGCCCAAGCGGCCCGACCAATATGTCCTCAACCGGACCGATCCCGGCTACGATCCGCTGTTCGCGTTCGGCTATGGCCTGACCTACGCCGACCATGTCGTGCTGCCCAAGCTCGACGAGGCGCGGCCCGCGGGCATGGACGTGGATTCCGGCGGCGTGTTCTTCACGAAGGGGCGCGTGGTCGACGCATGGAGCCTGTCGCTAGGCGAAGGCAGTACGTCGACGCGGATCACGGGTAACACGGGTCGCAGTCCGGCAGGGGCGCTGAGTATCGTCGGCGTCGATCGCAACGCGCAGGAGGACGCCCGGCGTTTCACCTGGTCGGGCGTACGTGCCGCGGACGTCCTGCTCGAACCGGTTCGTCCGCTCGACCTGTCGCGTGAAGCGAACGGCGAACTCAGCCTGGTCGTGCAGTACCGCGTCGACGCAAAGCCGACCGCACCGGTCGCGCTGGCGATGGGTAGCGAAAGCAAGGTCGGCACAGTCCCCGTTGCGGGCGTATTCAACGCCGCGCCGGTCGGCCAGTGGCAGACGCTCGCGGTGCCGCTGAAATGCTTCGTCGCAGCAGGGCTGGACGCGGGGCAGGTCGCTCAGCCCTTTGCACTGTCCACCACGGGCAAGTTGACGCTGTCGATATCCGACATCCGTGTAACGCGGGCTGATGTACCGATGGATCGCTGCGGCGCACCATAAAAGAAAATATTGTCTTACAACTTGCCAAGTAACGTGAAAGTGACATTGGAGCTGACGTAAACGGTCCCTACGACTAAAGTCGTAGATGGATCGAAAAATGGAAGCATCTTCCACTTTGACAAGTGTTCACCCTGTGGTAGCCCTAACATCGCGCAGTTAATCGGGGGTGCGCACAATCGTACAGACGAACCAGAGAGTTTGTTTGCGAGGAGGGGTGAATGAAGGGGTTTTCCAAGACGCTCGCGCGTTCTGTTTCAGCGATCGCGATCGTGACATGTATGGCTGCGCCGGGCGTGGCTGCGGCTCAGGCCGACGCGACCAGTACGCAACCGGTCGCAACGCCGTCGGCCGGCGGGATCGACGCTACGACACAGACGACGGCCACGCAGACGACGGGCACGCAGGCAACGGGGCAGGTCGACGGCGATGAGATCGTCGTTACCGGTATCCGCGCCAGCCTCGATCGCGCAATCGACATCAAGCGTAATTCGGCGGGCGTCGTCGACGCCATTTCGGCCGAGGATATCGGCAAGTTCCCCGACACCAACCTGGCGGAGTCGCTGCAGCGGATCACCGGCGTTTCGATCAGCCGCGCCAACGGCGAAGGCTCTCAGGTCGCGGTCCGCGGTTTCAGCGGTGGCTTCAACCTGGTCACGCTGAACGGTCGTCAGCTTGCATCGACCAGCATCGATACCAGCACCGGCAACGCGTTTGCGGTCGGTACGGGCCGCTCGTTCGATTTCCAGAATCTGGCATCGGAAGGCGTCGCGACGCTCGAAGTCTACAAGACCGGGCGTGCCAACATCCCGTCGGGCGGCATCGGCGCGGCGATCAACGTCGTCACCCGCCGGCCGCTCGATGCAAAAGAGAGCGGCCTGTCTGGCTCGATCGGTGCCAAGGCGCTGTACGACAGCTCGGTCGAGAAGGCGGAAGCCAATCTGAAGAAGGTCACGCCTGAACTTTCGGGTCTGATCAACTGGAAGAATCCGAACGAAACCTTCGGCGTCAACATCTTCGGCAGCTATCAGCTCCGCGAATCGACGTCGGTCCAGTCGAATCCAAACTATTGGAATATCGTTCCGCTGGCCGATTTCCTGAATACGGGGGGCGCGTACATCACGCCGGCAACCAAGATCACGAACCGTCCTACGACGCAATATGTTCAGATTCCCAACGACAGCCGCTATCAGTTCTCCGAGAACCGGCGTGAGCGTATCAACACCCAGGCGAGCATGCAGTTCAAGCCGACGGACCGGCTCGAGATCACGCTCGACGGCATGTATGCGCGCAACAAGCTGAGCGACGAACGCAGCGAGCAGACCAATTGGTTCCAGCGGCCGTTCAGCGACGTCACGTTCGACGACAACAAGAAGATGCAGTCCGCGATCGTCCTTGCCGAGGCCAAGCAGGCGGACAAGGGGTACGAGCAGCAGCGGTTCGCCACGAAGACCCAATTGTATTCGGTCGGCGGCAATTTGAAGTGGAACTTCACGGACGCGCTGTCGCTGAAGCTCGACGCGAACCATTCGAAGTCGACCACCGACCCGGACAATTCGAACGGGACATCTGCGACGACGACGGCGATCGGTGCACCGGTCCGCGCGACCCACAAGGTCGATTTCACCAACGGCTTCCCGCAACAGTCGGAAACGCTGAACGACTGCAACGCGACGAACGGCGGTCGCGGCGGCAATTGCAACAACATCCTCGATATCGGCGATCTCGGCACGCAGATCGCGCGCCGGATCACCTCCAAGCAAGAGTCGAGGATCAACCAGTTCAACGGCGAACTGGGTTGGGACCTGGGTAACGACAGTCGTTTCGTGGTGGGTACCAACTACATCGACGCAAAGACGCGGTCGGCGAGTTTCAATTCCCAGCAGCTCCTAGGCGACTGGAGCATCACGGACACCGGCCTCGTCGAGAAGCTTACGGGCGATCTCGTCAAGACCTATTGCCTGACCTGCAAGTTCGACAAATATGACGCGAACTCCACGGGCTCTGCGCTGGTCGCGTTCCGAGGGGATGCGGTCGATCTGCTTAACGTCTATTCGCCATTCTACGCGAACGTACCGGGCCGGGCCGACGTCCTGCAGGGGTCGTCGGACGATACGGTGGGTGAGAAGACCGCGGCGGTCTATGGCCAGATGGCCTGGGGCGGCGAGATCGGCGGACGCCGTGCCAACGCCCTGATCGGGGTTCGCTACGAGAAGACCTGGGTCAATTCGCTCAGCCTTCAGTCGATCCCGACGGCGCTGGCCTGGCAGTCGGACAACGACTTCACCGTCCTTGGCGGACCTGCCGGTGGCGCGGTGAATGTTAAGTCGCACTACGACAACCTGTTGCCATCGCTCGACTTCAACATCGAAGTGCTCGACAACGTCATGGCGCGTACCTCGTTCAGTCGCACCTTGGCACGTGCGGATTATGGCAATTTGTTCGCATCCGTGACGGCCAACGCGCCGAACCGTCCGACCGCACTCGGTGCGGCCCCGGCTCCCGCTACGAAGCAGGATCCGGCGCTGTTGCCACTGGTATCGGACAATTTCGATGTGTCGCTCGAATGGTACTACAAGCCTACGAGCTTCGTCTCGGTCGGCTTCTTCAACAAGAACGTGCGCAACTTCATCGGCAACCAGGTAACCAATGGCAACCTGTTCGGGCTGCGCGACCCGGGTTCGGGCGCGCCAGGGTCGAGGTCGGGTATTGCGCAGGCCTATCTGCGGAATAACGGCATTACCCAGACCGACCGGAACCTGTTCGCCTACGCCGCGCTTCTCCAGCAGAATGGCGGAAACCAGGCGGCGGCGACGACGGCCTTCCGCAATTCGCTCGACCCGAAAACGGGCGAAGTCAACGATGCCGTCTACAATCCGCTCGCTCTTGCGGTCGATCTTGTCGGCGATGCCAATGACCCGCTCGTGAACTTCGCGATCAGCGGCCCGGTGAACAACAAGGAAGGCAACATCCACGGCTTCGAAGTCGCCTGGACCAACTTCTTTGGTAACACCGGCTTCGGTTTCGCGGTGTCGTACACGAAGGTGAGCGGCGATGTGAACGTGGATCCGTATGCCGATCCGAACGTCAACATCTTCGCGCTCAGCGGTCTGGGCGACAGCGCCAACTTGACCGCGATCTACGACAAGGGCGGTCTTTCGGCTCGCGTCTCGTACAACTGGCGCGACAAGTACCTCGCAGCGACGAACCAGGGCGGCAACCGCAACCCGCTGTTCACCGCGGCGTTCGGGACGCTGGACGGCAGCATCAGCTACGACGTGACGCAGAACTTCTCGCTGTCGCTCGAAGCGGTCAATCTGACGAGCGAACCGTTCCGTCAGTACGCCCGTACCGAGACGAACCTGGTCTACGTCCAGGAGCTCAAGCCACGCTTCTACGTTGGCGCGCGCTACCGCTTCTGACGAATGCGGGAGTGGACTTCGGTCCACTCCCGACATCAGTAAAAAAGGCCGCAGCCGTGCCGTGCAGCGGCCTTTTTCTTTTGTCCGTCGCCACCGCGCTGATAGACCTTCCGCAGCAACAGGACCGGAGCGGATGACCCCCGTACAGATCAACAATATCGACCACGCCGATCTGCGCGTGAGCCCGCGCGCGGGTGCTGCGTTCGGCGACGCCGCGAATCAGGCGTTGGTGTTCCCCGCTGAGTTCGAGGAGTTGCAGCGCGAATTCGCGATCATATTCCGTCGCCGCGACGAAGGACTGCAGGCCTATGTCCTGCTGGGACTGGACCGCGATGAGAACCTGTATCTGGTCGGCGACTATTGGACGAGCCGCTACGTGCCCGCCAGTCACCAGCGCGGGCCGTTCTCGATCGGAATGGTCCGATCCTCCGGCGACGACATCGGCGAGCCGATGCTGCATTTCGATATCGACGATGCGCGGGTCGGCGACGACACCGGGCTGCCACTGTTCCTCGAGCATGGCGGCAACACGCCGTACCTCAATCACGTCACCGCAGTATTGCGCCTGCTGTACGAGGGGATGGAGACCGCGCCGCCCGCTTATGCCGCGCTCGACGAGGCGGGCCTCCTTACGCCGGTGACGCTCACAGTCGATGTCAGCGAGGAGCGCCGCTATACCGTGCCCGACGTTCTGGTCGTCGATATCGAACGACTGGCCGCCGTGACGGGCGAGGCGCTCGAGCAGCTGCATAAAACAGGCGTGCTGCGTCTCGCGATCCTTGCCGCGGCGTCGCTCGGCAACATCCAGCAGCTGATCGCCCGCAAGCAGCTACTGCTCGATCCGGCAGGCTGATCGGGGTGTCCGCCATCGCCCGTCGTACACGCGTGATCGAAGCGGCCGACGCGCGCACCTTGCCCGTCGCGGCGTTGATCGCGGAAGGTCGCCCGACGATCCTCCGCGGCATCGCGCGCGACGTGCCGCTGGTCGCGGCGGGCCTTCATGGCGCCGACGCCGCGATCGCCTGGCTCAAGCAGTTCGACGGCGGCCGCCCGGTGACGGCCTATCGCGGCGACCCTGCGATTGGCGCGCGGTTCGGCTACACCGACGATTGCTCAGCACTCAATTTCGTCCGCGAGCGCGGATCGCTATCGGCCTATCTCGACCAGCTTCTCGCAAGCCTGGACGATCCGGCCGCGCCGTCGATCTACATCGGCTCTACCGATATCGATCAGTATCTGCCGGGCCTTCGGGAGCATGCGGCGCTGCCGTTCGGCGATCCCCAACTGGTCGAGCACCCACCGCTGGTCAGCATCTGGATCGGCAACCGGACAATCGCCTCAGCGCATTACGACATGTCGAACAACATCGCCGTCACGCTCGTCGGGCGGCGGCGTTTCACCCTGTTCCCACCCGATCAGGTCGCCAATCTCTATCCGGGGCCGCTCGATCCGACGCCCGCCGGCCAGGTCGTCTCGATGGTCGATTTCGATGCCCCGGATTTCGCGCGTCATCCCCGCTTCGCCGACGCCTTGGCGGCAGCGGAGGTGGCGGAGATGGAGCCCGGCGACGCGCTGATCTATCCCGCTTTGTGGTGGCACCAGGTCGAGGCGCTCGATCCTTTCAACGCGATGATCAACTATTGGTGGAACACGTCGCCGAGTTTCATGGACACGCCGCAGAATACGCTGCTGCACGCGCTGCTCAGCCTCCGCGATCGGCCGGATCACGAGAAGCAGGGCTGGCGTGCGCTGTTCGACTATTACGTGTTCGGCCCGGCCGGCCAAGCGGCGGCGCACCTGCCCGAAGCGGCGCGGGGCGATCTGGCGCCGATGGACGCGCAGCGTGCGCGTGGTCTCCGCGCCGCGCTGCTGCGCCGGCTCAACCGTTGAACAGAGGACCAGGATAATGGCCGAGCGCGCGATTAAACGGGTGGTGATCGCCGGCGGCGGCACCGCGGGCTGGCTCGCGGGGGCGGTACTGTCGCGGCAGCTCGGCAAGATGCTCGACATCACGCTGGTCGAGTCCGAGGATATCGGCACGATCGGCGTCGGCGAGGCGACAATCCCAACGATGCGCACGTTCCACAGCTTGTTGGGTCTCGACGAACAGGCGTTCATGCGCGCGACCAAGGCGAGCTTCAAACTGGGTATCGCCTTCGAAGGCTGGACGCGCCCCGGCGACCGCTACGTCCACTCGTTCGGCCAATTGGGCAAGTCGACCTGGATGGGCGACTTCCAGCATTTCTGGCTGGAGGCGCGCGCGCAGGGACGTGCCGGCGACCTTGGCGACTATTGCTACGAACTGCAGGCCGCCGACGCGGGGCGGTTCGCGACCGACGACACATCAAGCATCAACTACGCCTATCATCTCGATGCCGGGCTCTACGCACGGTTCCTGCGCACGCGCGCCGAGGCCGATGGACTGAAGCGCATCGAGGGCAAGATCGCTACCGTCGAGCAGGACCCGGAAAGCGGCGACATCACCGCGCTCGTGCTGCAATCCGGCACGCGGATCGAGGGCGACCTGTTCATCGACTGCACCGGCTTTGCCGCGCTGCTGATCGGTAAGACGCTGGACGTCGGGTACGAGGACTGGGGTCATTGGCTCGCCACCGACAGCGCTTTCGCGGTGCAGACCGCAGCGGTCGAACCGGCGCGGCCCTATACGCGCGCGATCGCGCACGATGCCGGATGGCGCTGGCAGATTCCGTTGCAGCACCGGGTCGGTAACGGCCTCATCTATGCGAGCGGGCATCTGTCCGAGGACGCGGCGCGCGCACGGTTGCTGGACGCGGTCGACGGGGAGGTGCTGATCGAACCGCGGCATATCCGCTATCGTACCGGGCGCCGCCTGCGCGTCTGGGAAAAGAACTGCATCGCGCTGAGTCTCGCGAGCGGGTTCGTCGAGCCGCTGGAATCAACCACGCTGCACCTGATCATGACCGGGCTGACGCGGCTGATGCAGCAGTTCCCGTCCGAAGGGATCGGCGAAGCGGTCGTCGCGCGATACAACGAACAGGCGCGGAGCGAGCTCGAGGCGGTGCGCGACTTCATCATTCTGCATTATCACGTCAACCAGCGCGACGAGCCGTTCTGGCGCGAGCGTCGCGAGATGAGCATACCCGACAGCCTGCAGGCGCGTATCGCGTTGTTCGAAGAGGCGGCACAGGCGTATCAGTCCGGCGACGAGCTGTTCCGCGTGGATTCGTGGGTGCAGGTAATGATCGGGCAGGGGCTTCGGCCGCGTTCGCATCACCCGATGGCGCGGATCATGCAGCCCGATCAACTCGGTCGTGCGCTCGGTGACATCAAGCGTAATATTGGCGAAGCGGTTACGCAACTGCCGCAGCACCAGGCGTTTCTCGACCGTTATTGCGCGCCAGCCTGATCGGGGGGCTGATCGGGGGTCTGATCGGGCTCCCACAGTTCGATCGGGTTGCCTTCCGGGTCGTGGATGCGTGCGAAGCGGCCGACGCCGGGCATGTTCCAGTCCGGGTTGGTCGTCACGGCGATGTCCGCCGCGGCGAGCGTCGTGCACAGCCCGTCGAGATCATCGACGCGCAGGTTGAGCATCCACTGACGATCGGCGGCAAAATAGTCCGTGTCTGCGGCGAATGGCGAGAAGACGCAGGGTCCGGCCTGTGTATCCCACATTCCATAAGGTACCGAGCCGACGCCTAAATACTGCGCGTACCAGGCACGGATCGCCTCGGGATATTTTGCGCGGAAGAAGAAGCCGCCTATTCCGGTAACGCTCATCTTCGTCTCCTCCGTCAAGTCGCGACTCGATAGGAGCAAGCTATCAGAACGTCAGGCCGTGTATAGGCGGCGACCTGGCTTACCGTAACGTGCCGCGCGTGCGCGTCTTCACACAGGCCAGCATGTCGTGCGACGTCATGAACAGTGTCGAACCGTCCGCGCCGCCGAAGCAACAATTGGCGATCGTCTGGCCCGTCGCGATGATCCCGAGCAGCCGGCCATCGGGCGCCAACACATGCACACCGCCGGGTCCGGTGGCAAAGACGCGACCCGCCTGGTCTGTAACGACGCCGTCGGGCAGGCCCGGCCGGCCCGCGGCATGCTGTGCGCGGGTGTCGTGAAACAGGCGTGCGCGGCCGATATTGCCTTTCGCATCGAGGGGGTAGGCCAACAGCTCGGGCCGTGCCTCGTCCGACAATGCGAGGTACAGCGTCCGTTCGTCGGGCGACAGCGCGATGCCGTTGGGGCGATAGTGCGTGCCGTCGAGCAAGGTCACCTTGCCATCGGGATCGCGGCGGTAGAGCCCCTGGAAATCGAGTTCGCGCAACGGCGCGTGATCGGGGTCTTTCAGACCATAGGGCGGATCGGTGAAGTAGATCGCACCATTCCGCGCCACCACGACGGTATTCGGGCTGTTGAAGCGCTTGCCCTGATAACGGTCGACCAGGATCGTCTTGCGCTTGGTGTCGAGATCGACGCGCGCGACCGCGCGGTTGCCGCTGTCCGCCATGACGAGCCGCCCGGCCGGATCGATCGCCAACCCGTTCGCGCCAGCTTCGTTGAACGCATCGGGCACCGGTCCGGCGAGCCCGGACGGGCGCATGAAGAGGTCGACGCCCTTGCCCGGTCTCCAGCGCCACATCGTGTTGCCCGGGACGTCGTTGAACAGCAGCCAACCCTTGCGGCGGACCCAGACGGGGCCTTCCGCCCAGCGATACCCTTCGCCGAGCACCTCGACCGGCGCGGTCGGATCGATGATCGCGTCGAGGCCGGGATCGAGTCGTTCGATCCCGCCGACGCGGCGCGGTGCGGGCGCGGGGGCGGGGGCGGGTGCAGCGGCGACGAGCGGCAGCGCGGCCGCTGCGGCGAGGATTTGGCGGCGGGACAGGGGAGCGGTCATGCCGCACCCATCGTCACGGTGCGACCTTCGCGCGCGGCACGGTAGATCGCTTCGATCACGCGCATGTCGGCCAGCCCCTCTTCGCCGGCAACGATCGGGGTACGTCCGGTCTTCACGCATTCGGACAGATGGTCCAGCTGTCCCACGAACTGGTTGGCAACGGGCTCCGGCAGTTCGCGGGGCGTTACCTGGCCGTCCTTGCGAATGGTCATGCGCTGGCCCTGATAGGACGTGGCGGGTTCCATATCGACATAGCCTTTCGTCCCGACGACGCGGTAGCCATTGTGGTTCGAGCTGTAGCTCGACACGCAATTGGCGATGATCCCCGACGGGAAGCGCAGCATGAAGTCGATGCGATCCTCGACCGTCCGGAATCGCGGATCACGGCGATCCGTGGACTCGATCGCACTGACCTGCACCGGTTCCTCGCCGGCCAAATAGCGCGCCGCGTTGAGGCTGTAGATGCCGATGTCCATCAGCGAGCCACCGCCCGACATCGGCCGGTCGAGCCGCCACTGGTTCGGCTGCGCATCGAAGCCGTGTTCGGCGGTGATGATCCGCGTCAGCCCGACATGGCCACTCCGCGCGAGTTCGATCGCGAGCTTGTTGTACGGCTCGAACCGCGATCGATAGCCGATCATCAGCAGGCGGTTCGCCTTGCGGCATGCCGCGATCATCGTTTGCGCTTCGGCAACGCTGGTCGCCATCGGCTTTTCGCACATCACGTGCTTGCCGGCCTTCGCGGCGCGGACGACGTATTCCGCGTGGAGGCTGTTGGGCAGCACGACATAGACGATGTCGACGTCGAGGTTGTCGCGGATACGATCGAAGTCGGCGTAGCTGTACAGGTTGCGTGCCGGGACGCCGTATTCTGCGGCGTAGCGCGTCAGCTTCTCGGGCGTGCCGCTGACGAGCGCCACCAGCCGCGAATGCTTGCAGTTCGCGAACTGCGGCATGATCTGCTTGGTCGCATAGCTGCCGAGGCCGACGATCGCATAGCCGAGCTTGCGCGCCGGATCGCGTGCCTGCGCGGACGCGGTGCCGGTCTGCAGCGCGACCAGGCCCGCGCCCATGCCCATCAGTACCGCGCGCCGATTCGTATCTTCGATCGTCATGGTTTTCCCCTCCGTGAGTTAGGGATGATCGACGTGAACCCAGTCGATGTCGACCCACCCACCGCGTTTTCCGCGCGTGAAGGTAAACAGTGCCGGCCGCGACCCTTTCCACCAGGAAAACCGTGCGAGCGGAACGGCGTCGCCGATCGCCTGGAACGTCGCTCCGCCATTCACGCTGTAGCTGTAGCGCACGGTCTGTTCCTCACCGACCTCGGCGCGCAGATCGATGGCAGTTCCCGCGAGCAACGGGCCTGCAATCTCGGTGCCCTTGATTGCGAGCGTGACACGCACCGCGCCGGCCTCGCGGACAAGTCCGACCCAGCTGGGCCCGACGCCGAACAGCGACAGCCCCGCGCGCTGCCCGTCGCGCATCCGGGTCGCGTCCAACCGCGCCGTGATGCGCGCACGCGGACCCTGCAGGACCTGCGTCAAGGTGTTGCGCGCGGTAACGAGATGGTCCGCTTTGCCCGCAACGAGCCGCATGAATCCGGGGCGGGCCGTCAAACTCCAGCGACGGTCGTCGGGGTTGTGATTCCATTCCCATTGCGGACCTAGCCTCCGCGTCGAGAACTCGTCCGAGTCCTGCAATGCATCCTGCGTCGGTGCGTGACCGGTATCGGGCATGGCGTATCGCGCGACGGGCTGGCCGCCTGAAGTCCCGGCGATCGGCGTGCCGATCAGCGGCCAGTCATCCTTCCAGACGAGCGGTTCGAGATAGGTGATCCGACCGAAAGCGCCGGTGCTGTTGAAATGAACGAACCAGCCCTGGCCCGACGGCGTTTCGACCCATCCACCCTGATGCGGACCTTCGAGTTTGGTAGTGCCCTGGCTCAGCACGACGCGTTGCTCGTACGGGCCGGTGATCGTGCGTGAGCGAAGCGCGACCTGCGCGCCTTTCTCGACACCGCCGAACGGCGCGAGAATATAGTAATAGCCGTTGCGCTTGTAGAGTTTGGGACCTTCGAGGATCGGCAGTCGAACCTTGTCCTCGACGATCACGGTGCCGGCGTCGAGCACGCGGCGGCCGTCGGGCGACATGCGATGCAGGATCAGCGGGCCTGCCCCGTGTCGCGAGTGGACCAGCCATGCGGTGCCATCGTCGTCCCAGAACGGGCAGGGGTCCTCCAGCTTCGGCTGGTCGATCACCTTGACCGGCGCGTCCCAAGGCCCTTCGGCGCGCGCCGCACTGGCCATGAAGATCCCCTCGTCCGGGGTTGCGAAATACACGTAGAACCGTCCGGCGTGGAAGCGGATCGATGGCGCCCACACGCCGCCCGCGTACCGCGTGCCACCGATCGGCTTGGAAACCGCGTCGGTCAGGGTGTGGGGACCCGGCATGTCATATTCCGGCGCGAATGGGAGGCGCGGCAGGACATGGCCGACGATCGTCCAGTGGACGAGGTCGCGCGATCGGAGAATCGGGATGCCGGGCGAGAAGTGAAAACTCGATGCGACCATGTAATAGCTATCGCCGACCCTGATGACGTCCGGATCCGAATAGTCTGCGTAAAGAACCGGGTTCGCATAGGTTTCGCCGACCGGCGTAGCGCCCGTCGCTACACCGGAAGCCGCCAGTACAAATGCGCACGCCATGGCCTGTCGATACATCCAGTTGTTCCTTTACTAACCGCGCGGATTATGTCCGGCTGAGGCTGACGATAGCGCTACCGTGCGCTGATAATATTGGCGCGTCGCGATAAAAACTTTCCGGGGCGACGCCTTATCCAAATGTCGGAGTAGATATGCTTAGAATCCCGATTAAATCGGTTTTCGATGATACCGCTACCGCTTGACAATAAAACTCTACCCTATAATAAACGATCCCACAATATGGCACATCGGCCATGTCGTGATGAGCGTGGCAAGGCGGACTCGAACCGCCAGTGATCAGGGACCGGCGGCCGTACACGGCAGCGGTCGGACAGGGAGGATAGCATGAAGGATTCGGTCCAGCGGCGTCGTACGCGCATCTTGTGCAGCACGATGCTGGCGTCGCTTGGTATGGCGTTCCAGCCTGCCATCGCCCAAACCGCCCCGCAGCCCAGCGCGGCGACGGCCCCTGCCGATACGGTCGCGCAGCCTTTGCCGACCACGGGCCAGGCCGATGCCGTTCCGACCGCCAACGCAGAGGGCGACCCCGCCGAGGCCGCCGACATCGTGGTCACCGGCTCGCGCATCGCCCGCACCGGCTTCGACGCCTCGACCCCCGTCAGTGTCGTCAATGCCGAGGACATCAAACTGTCCGGCAACGTCAACGTCGAGCGGACGTTGTCGCAGCTGCCCCAGGCGGTCGGCTCGCAGCTGGGTGGTGCGACGTCGAACACGGTTCCGGGCGGCTATGCCGACGTCAACCTTCGCGGGTTCGGATCGACGCGCAACCTGGTGCTGGTCAACGGCCGCCGCTTCGCGATCTTCGGGCCCGAACAGGTCACCGATCTCAACACCATCCCTTCGAGCCTGGTCGAGCGGACCGAGATCGTCACCGGCGGCTCGTCCGCCGTGTACGGCTCGGACGCTATCACCGGCGTCGTCAACTTCATCATCCGCGACGATTTTTCGGGCATCGAGGCGCGCTCGCAGGTCAATATGGACCGCCCGACCGGTACGCCGGTCTACAATGTCGATCTGACCGCCGGCACCAACTTCGGTGACGGCAAGGGCAACATCGTCGTCGCCGGCAACTATTTGAAGCGCGGCGCGATCACCCGCGGCGCGCGCGGCAGCTTCGCGTATGACTCGCTGAACGACGGCTGCGTGACGCGCGACAGCACCAGCCCCAATGGTAGGGGCACATTGTTCGTACCGCCCGCCGGTCTGGGTTGCATCGCCGGCGGTGGTGCGCTCGGCTTCGTCGCAGGCGGCAGCGGCGATATTCCGAACGGCCGCTTCTCGGGAATTCCGGCGGCCGGCGGCAGCAACGCGGCGCTCAACGCGGCCTATGCCGCGGCAGGGCTCAGCCAGCTGACGACGCGCGGCTTCACCTTCAACGATGGTGGTACTGCGGCGCGGCCACAGATCACGCCACAGGACGATTTCAACCTCGGTCCGGACAACTATTTGATCCAGCCGATGAAGCGCTGGATGGCCAATGGCTTCGCGCATTACGACTTCAGCGACGCGATCACCGCCTATACCGAGCTGCATTACAGCCGGAACACCGTCAACGCGCGGCTCGCGCCGACCAATGTCGGTTCGCCGACGCTGTTCAACGTCAACAACCCGTATCTGACGCCGCAGCTTCAGGGCGTGTTGAACCAGCTCGATCTGGCCGAAACCGGCACGACCACGGTGACGAGCGGCACCACCAGCCGTACGACGGTGCGCGGCGACGGCCTGGCCGTGCTGACGGCGGGACGCCGTTATGTCGAAGTCGGTCCGCGTCTCGCCAGCGAGCAGCGCAACGTGTTTCGCGGCGCCTGGGGATTCCGTGGTTCGCTCGGCGACGTCTCGACCAACTTCCTGAGCGACCTGAAGTACGATGCGTACTACACCTACGCGCGCAGCAAGGACACGTTGTCGCTCGACAACGCCATCTCGCGCAGCCGGCTGCAGGCAAGCCTGTTGTCGGTCGGCGGTGCGGCACCGGTCTGCAACATCTTTGGGCAGAACATCAGCTCGGCATGCACGCAGGCGATCGCGATCAGCGCGGTCAACACCACCATTGCCAAGCAGCAGGTCGCGCAGGGCAGCCTGACCGGTACGCTGTTCCAGTTGCCGGCGGGGCCGGTCGGCTTCTCGTCCGGCTTCGAGTGGCGCAAGACGAGCGCGCAATATTCGCCCGACGCCTTCCTGTCGTCCGGCGACGTCGCGGGCTTCAACCCCGGCCTGCCGACGCGCGGCAGCGTCAACGTGAAGGAGGTGTTCGGCGAAATCCGCGTACCGCTGATCCACGACACGCCGTTCATCGACAGCCTCGTCGCCAACGGCGCATTCCGCTATTCGAAGTACAGCCTGGGCGGCATCGGCGGGGTGTGGACCTATCTCGGCGGGCTCGACTGGCGAGTGAACCGCGACCTGGCCTTCCGCGGCCAGTATCAGCGTGCCATCCGCGCGCCGAACGTGGCCGAGCTGTTCGGTGGAGTGACGCGAGTCGTCAGTGTCGCGAACGATCCGTGCTCCAACCGCGGACCGGTGTCGCAGCAGACCGCGGCCGCCCGAGCCGTCTGCGTGGCGACCGGCGTGCCCGCCGCGAACGTCTTTACCTCGGTGGTGCAGCCCAACCCGATCATCCCGGCCGATTTCGGTGGCAACACCAACCTCGGCGCCGAGAGTTCCGATACCTATACGGTCGGCGCGGTCGTCACGCCGCATATGGTCCCGGGGCTGTTCCTCAGCGTAGATTATTTCAAGATCACGCTCGACGGCGCCGTGGCGGCGCTCGGCGGCGGGCTGCAGAACACGCTGAACCTTTGCTACAATGTGCTGCAGGACGCCAACAGTGAGTTCTGCCGCGGGATCGCCCGCAACCCGACCACCGGCGAAATCAACGACCCCTATGTCGCGCGTATCCTGAACGCGAACACCGGTTCGCTGAAGACCTCCGGCATCGATTTTGCGGCACGTTATCAGCATGATCTCGGCTTCGGCCTGCCGGGGCTGGGCAACAGCAGCCGGATCGAGTTCGGCACCAACTATAGCTGGCTGGCCGAGTTCACCTCCACCCCGGTCGCCGCGTTCCCGAACCTTCAGAACAAGTGCGCGGGATCGTTCGGGCCGACCTGTGGCCAGCCTCTGCCGCGCTGGCGCGGGACGTCGCGTGTCACCTGGACGATCGACGACCTGAGCCTCAGCGTCCGGCATCGCTATGTCGGGCCGGTCACCACCGACCGCTTCGTCGTGCCGCTGCGCCAGGGATCGGCATCGACGCCGACGTTGGACACCATCGCCTATCCCAAGCTCGGCGACGAAAACTATTTCGACGTGTCGTTCAGCTACGATATCGCCAAGGGCATCGAGGTGTTCGGGGGCGCGAACAACATGTTCAACAACAACCCGCCGATCACCACGCAGGGGCCGAGCGCGAACACCTTCGCGGCGACCTATGACGTGCTGGGCACCGAGTTCTTCCTTGGTGCGACGCTGAAGTTCTGATCTCTTACCCGGGGCGGGGCGGCGATGCCGTCCCGCCCAAATCTTTTGCGGAGCTTGTGCGATGACGATGGACCGGCGCTCGATCATCATGGGGGGCGCAGGGATCGCCGCGTTTTCCGGCGTGGGCTCCGGGGCAGGGGCCGCAGCGCCGGTTCCCACCGACATCCCGACCGGCTGGGTGGACGTCCGTCAGCACGGCGCGACCGGTGACGGCGCGACGATCGACTCCCCCGCCTTCAACCGCGCCATCGAGGCGGTCGCGGCACGCGGCGGCGGTACGGTACACGTGCCTGCCGGCACCTATGCCTGCTACACGATCCGCCTGAAGAGCCGGGTCACGCTGCACCTCGACAACGGCGCGACCATCCTGGCGGCGGCGCCGAACGGCACGACCGGTTACGACATCGCCGAACCCAACGCGTTCGACGCGTATCAGGATTTCGGGCACAGTCACTGGAAGAACAGCCTGATCTGGGGCGAGGGGCTGCACGACATCGCGATCGTCGGGCAGGGGCTCATCTGGGGGAAGGGCCTCGGCCGCGGGGACGGCAAGGACAATTGGCTGAAGGATCCGAACGGGCCCGGTACCGGCAACAAGGCTATCGCCCTCAAGAATTGCCGCAACGTCCTGCTGCGCGACTTCAAGTTGCTGGAGGGCGGCTGGTTCGCGCTGCTCGCCACCGGCGTCGACAACCTGACGATCGACAACCTGCTGGTCGACACCAACCGCGACGGCTTCGACATCGATTGCTGCCGCAACGTGCGGGTCAGTAACTGCACCGTCAACGCGCCCTATGACGACGCGATCTGCCCCAAGAGCAGCTATGCGCTCGGCGAACCGCGCATCACCGAGAATCTGACGATCGCCAACTGCCTGGTGACGGGCAACTACAAGATCGGTTCGGTAATCGACGGCACCTGGCAGAAGATGCCGGCGTCGTTCGCCAAGACGATCCACGGCCGCATCAAGTTCGGTACTGAGACCAATGGCGGCTTCCGCAACATCGCGGTCACGAACTGCATCTTCGAGGACAGCCGCGGCCTGGCGTTCGAGACGGTCGACGGCGCGATGATCGAGGACGTGGTGGTCAGCAACATTACCATGCGCGGGATCGTTGATGCACCGCTGTTCCTGCGGCTCGGGCGGCGCATGCGCGGGCCCAAGGGACGGCCGATCGGCACGATGCGCCGCATCCTGATCCAGAACATCGTCAGCTCGAACGCGACGCTGCTTCCCTCGGTGATCGCCGGGCTTGCCGGGCATCCGATCGAGGATGTGCGGATCAGCGACGTTTTCCTGCATCACGTCGGCGGTGCGCCGGCGGCGATGGCGCGCCTTCAACCGCCCGAAGAGGAACTGGGCTATCCCGAGGCGACGATGTTCGGCGATTTGCCCGCGACCGGGCTGTTCGTCCGCCACGCGCGCAATCTGGAGTTGAGCAATGTCGAGATCGCCGTGGCGACCGTCGATCCGCGCCCGGCGTTCCGGCTGGAAGATGTCGCCGATGCCGACGCGTTCCGCGTGAAAGTGCCCGCCGGGATCGGCTTTGCGCTGCGCGACGTCACCGGCTTTCGCAGCTTCGGCAGCCGCACAGTACCGGACCGGACCTTGCCCGGACCGTTCACCGGCGAGTTCTGACCTGCCGCGCCCGGGGGCGCGGCAGGTACCGCATCAGAGGAAGCGGTTGATCAGGTTCTCGATCCGCTCCTGCTGGCCCGAAACGGGCTTCGGATCGATCGCGCGGTCGACTGCCAGGTCGGCGATGCCGGCGAGGTCGAGGCCACCGATCGTGCTGCCGAGGTCGCCGTCCCAGCCAGCGTAACGCTTGGCCTTGATCGCATCGACGCGACCGTCCTCGATGATCGCGGCGGCCGAGAGCAAGCCCTTGGCGACGACGTCGATGCCGCCGACATGGCCGTAGAACAGGTCGGCCGGGTCCATGCTCTGGCGCCGCACCTTGGCGTCGAAGTTGAAGCCGCCGGTGGTGAAGCCGCCGGCGCGGATGATCTCGATCATCGCCAGCGTCAGTTCCTCGACAGAGTTCGGGAACTGGTCGGTGTCCCAGCCATTCTGCGGATCGCCGCGGTTGGCGTCGATCGAACCGAAGATGCCGAGCGCGTTCGCCGTGGCGATCTCATGCTCGAAGGTGTGACCCGACAGCGTGGCGTGGTTCGCCTCGATGTTGACGCGCACTTCGTTCTCGAGGCCGTAGCGCTTGAGGAAGCCGTAAACGGTCGCGGTATCGAAGTCGTACTGGTGCTTGGTCGGCTCGTGCGGCTTCGGTTCGATCAGGATCGTGCCGGTGAAGCCGATCTTGTGCTTGTGCTCGACGACCAGGCTCAGGAAGCGGCCGAAATTGTCGAGTTCGCGCTTCATGTCGGTATTGAGCAGCGTCTCATAGCCCTCGCGACCGCCCCACAGCACGTAGTTCTGGCCGCCGAGGCGGTGCGTCGCTTCGAGCGCGTCGCGCACCTGCATCGCGGCGAACGCATAGACTTCGGGATCGGGGTTGGTCGACGCGCCGGCGGCGTAGCGCGGGTGGCTGAACGCGTTGGCGGTGCCCCAGAGGAGCTTCCGGCCCGACGATGCCTGCAGCTTCTCGAGGTGGTCGACGGCCTCGGCGAAGAAGCGGCGATGCTCGGCGACGTTCTGTGCGTCGGCCATCACGTCGACGTCGTGGAAGCAGTAATAGGGGATGTCGAGCCTCTGGAAGAACTCGAACGCGACCTCACGCTTCTGCGCGGCGGCTGCGCTGTCGTTCGCGCCGGCGAGCCAAGGACGATTGAACGTGCCGCCACCGAACACGTCGGAACCCGGCCAGCAGAAGGTGTGCCAGAAGCACGCGGCGAAGCGGAGGTGCTCCTCCATCGTCTTGCCGAGCACGACGCGGTTCTTGTCGTAATAGCGATAGGCCAGCTCGTTGCTGCTGTCGGCACCCTCGAATTTGATCTGTGGGATTTCGGCGAAGAAGTCGGACATCGATATTCCTTAGGGGTTGGGCGTGATGCGGGGATAGGCTTCGCGGAACGCGGCCTTCTTCTCAGCGAGCGCCGAGACGAGGGCCGGGTCGGGAACGATGCGGTGGGAAACGGGCGGCGGGACGCAAATGTCCGCTGGGTCGCCGCCATCGACGGCGAGTTGCGCCAGACGGGCAGCGCCGAGCGCCGGACCGACTTCGCCCCCCTGGAGATAGACGAGTTCGACCTCCATCGCGGCGGCGATGACGCTGCCCCAATAGCGCGACCGTGCACCGCCGCCGATCACCGCAAGCCGGTCGACCGTCGTGCCCGCCTCGCGCAGCACGTCGAGCCCGTCGGCAAGCGCGAACGCGACGCCTTCGAGGACGGCCTGGCAAAGCCGTCCGCCGTCGGTGTCGTTGTCGAGATGGAGGAACGCGCCGCGTACCGCCGCATCGTTGTGCGGCGTGCGTTCGCCCGACAGATAGGGGAGGAAGAGTTCGGGGCCGCTTGCCGGGCCGGACGCCTCGGCCCGCGCGAAGACGTCGGCGGGACCGGCGGCACCGGTGATCCGCGCGACCCAGTCGATGCAGGACGCTGCCGACAGATGCACCGACATCTGGTGCCACATGCCGGGCAGTGCATGGCAGAACGCATGGACGGCGCGGTCCGGGTTTGGCCGGAATTCGCTGGTCGCGACGAAGATTACGCCCGACGTGCCGAGCGACAGCAATGCATCGCCGTCCGCGACTACGCCGACGCCCACCGCACCCGCGGCATTGTCGCCACCGCCAGCGGCCACCGGGAACTGCGCC
>Ga0247813_10000149_pt1 | contig 83299 bp, 74 predicted proteins | sample UWRJL169409C1_FD_180719 | JGI IMG/M metagenome (GOLD analysis project Ga0247813, IMG submission 180719) | Plant litter microbial communities from Arlington Agricultural Research Station in Wisconsin, United States - UWRJ-L169-409C-1 | ecosystem: Environmental > Terrestrial > Plant litter >...
TGCTGGATGCACAGCTCCACGTAGAAAAATATGGTGAAGTTTGCCCGGCTAACTGGGAAGAAGGCGAAGCGGCGATGAAGGCTACCAACGAGGGTGTGGCTGAATATTTTTCAACTAACTAATTTATGACCGCTGTAAAATTTAAGATATGCTTATTGAGTTAGATCAGGATAACCTGGAAGAAATCGTTGCCCGGCACGAAAAAGTGGTGGTGCAATATTCCGCTAGCTGGTGTGGCAACTGCAGGCTGATGAAGCCGAAGTTCAAACGCCTCTCTGCAGAAAATGACAGTACTGCTTTTGTGATCGTGGATGCGGAAAAATTTCCTTTGTCCCGCAAGCTGGCGGCAGTAAATAACCTGCCAACTTTTGCCGGCTTCAGCAAAGGCGTGTTGGTAAACCAGGTACAGACAAACAAAGAAGAACTTTTAAAAACATTGCTGGATGAAACTACCCGTAATTAAGCAGATACAACAGACCTGCTCTGCGCAGGCGATCGAAACGGCCATCGGGGTTTTGGAAAATACATCCGAAGCCGCTTCGCTGAAAGAAGAGGAACTGAATGTTATCGGCGAACTGATATCCAATCTTTGCGGTGCGCTGGAAGTGCATCAACTGGTAGCCGAAGGCATGCCGGAAAAAGATGCGCTGAATAATTTTATGAAAAAAGTAATGGGATCGATAGACAGGAACTGATAGACGATGTTGATAATGGATGCGCCCCGTTTCCCGGGGCGCATTTTTTTGCCACGAATGTGCGAAAATCCCGGAGGTTTTTAAAATCTCGGGATTTAAACCATCTGCGGAAACATTTCTACATATCCTCCCTTATTCCACACGGATCTGTTTTCCAAAAAATAAATAATCATCATTAAATAGTCACACTTTACAGGGTTGCAGGCAGGCATGGTGCAGCGGGATGATCCATAAGTTTAACGGCACTTTATTTGATGCCTGAATACTGCTTATTCATCACCTTAAAATTGACGCACATGTATTATTCTAATTATTCATCGCCCTGCCTGAACCAAAAAGATCTTGACAACCAGGAAAAGACCCGTACCGGATTTCTGCTCAACGAAGTAGACATGAGCCCGGTGCAGGATCCGCAGATCACTGTTGCAACAAAAGAACACGACGATATGGCCATCATCAAAGAGCCTACGAAATAATCATTGATCTAAAATTTCTTGTTATGGATATCAAAGAAATAGCAGAAAAGTTAACGGCTTATTGCCGGGAAGGCAAATTTGAAGAAGCGCAAAAGGAATTGTTTGCGGAAGATGCTATCAGCATCGAGCCGGAAGCCAGCGAAGTTTTTGAAAAGGAAACAAAAGGTTTGCAGGCGATCATCGAAAAAGGAAGAAAATTTGATTCGATGGCGGAAGAGTATCACCATCTCGAGGTATCCGAACCAATCATCGCTACGCAAAGTTTCGCCATCATGATGCGGCTGGATATGACCATGAAAGGAAAAGACAGGATGGATATGAAAGAACTTTGTTTATATAAAGTGAAAGATGGGAAAATAATATCCGAAGAATTTTTCGTGTAGGTACGTACCTACACGAAGTTTATACAAAAAGGCTCCATTACGGAGCCTTTGTTTTAATGGGAGTTACTTGAATCTTACTATTTTATTACGAGTATATTTCCTTTTTGAGTCTTCACTTTTCCTTTGAATTTATACGTAGCATACCATACATAATTGCCCGGGGTAAGCACTCCAAGATATTTACCAGACCATTTTTTAGCCGGTGTATTACTCTGGAAAACCCTTTGTCCGTAGCGGTTAAAGATCATCAGGTTGTAATCCGTCACGAATACAAAACTATTTGGAGGTAGTGGCCCAAACTCATCATTTTTACTATCGCCATTCGGTGTAAATGCATTCGGGAAATAAATATCATCACACTCATCCACTACAGTTATCTGTACAGAAGCAGTTCCTTTACAACCATCATTATTTTCTACCTGCACAGAATAAGTGGTGGTATTGGTTGCGGCGGTATTTGCGGTAAATGTCGGCCTTGTAGAATTATCCTGCCATAAATATTTAGTAAAGGTGCCCGGGTTCAGCACCAGCGCTTCACCTTTACAAATTGTTCTATTCGCCCCAAGGCTTGGCTGTGGCAGCCTGCTCACTTCTGCAGTCACAGGAGTGGCTACGCTGCTGCAACCGTTCAAAGTTGCCTTCACATAAAAGATAGTGGAAGCATTAAGCACCGGCGCGTAAGTGATGCCGGTAGCTACAGCATTTGTAAGGCCTGCATCGCTGTACCAGGTAATGGTACCGGTACCTGCGGCGCTCATGTTGGCGATACCGGGGCCGCATCGCGGCGATGTATTTACAGTAGGCGCTGCAGGCTGGCCAGGTACGGCTGTAATCTGCACTGTTGTAACCGCAGACTGGCAGCTGGTAGCAACGTCCCTCACTCTTACTGAATAAGTTGTTGCCGGTGCAAGCCCGCTGAATACAGGCGATGCCTGCCAGGTTGTGCCATTCACAGAATACTCTAACGAACTTCCCAACGGCGCGGTGATGGTGATCGTTCCGGTTTTATCCGCACAGGAAGGTTGTTTGGTAGCGGAAGCTGTTGGTGCAACAGGTGCAGCCGGAACAGGGTTCACTATCAATGGAACCGATGCCGATATACAACCCGTAGAAACACTTTTTACCGTCACGTTATAATTACCCGGCACAACGTTATTGAATACCGGCGATGTCTGGTAAGTTGTTCCATTGATGCTGTATTGATAATCTGTTCCAACCGGCGATGCGATGGTGATGATCCCCTGCACAGCACAAGTGGTTTGCTGGGTAACACTGGCTGCAGGTGTAGCCGGCGCATTTGGCGGCGGATTCACCGTAACCTGTGTTATTGTGGACACACAACCCGATACGGTATTTTTTGCCGTAACATTATATGTATTCGGTGTAAGCCCTGCAAATACAAGCCCCGACTGATAATTCACCCCGTCGATGCTGTATTGAATATTGGGACCGATCGGGCTGGTGATGGTGATCGTTCCCGTTGGCGTAGCACAAGTGGCTTGTTGCGTAACCGATGCTACAGGAGCAGTTGGCACCGCAGGTAAAGTATTGATAGTAACCGGAGTTGGTGCAGAAATACAACCTGAAACAGTATTTTTTACCGTAAGATTATAAGTTCCTGGAGCGACGCTACTGAACAAAGTGGCCGCCTGATAAGTAGTTCCGTCAATGCTATATTCCAGGTTGGCACCCAATGGTGAAGTAACCGTGATGGTACCCGTGATCACCGTACAGGTTGGTTGAGTGGTGGTAGCCGTTGGTGCTGCCGGCCCGCCCGGAGGGTTAGCCATTGTTACTATAGCTGCCGAAGAAACACAACCGGATGTATTATCTCTTACAGTTACATTATAAGTGCCGGGATTGAGTCCTGTAAAAACCAGTGCAGGCTGATAATTCACGCCATCTATGCTGTATTCATATTGTGCACCCAGGGGGGAACTTACAGTAATATTACCGCCGGTGGTACAGGTTGGTTGCAAAGTTGCCGAAGCAACGGGTGCCGCGAGTGTTGCCGCCGGCACGATGGTGACCGGTGTATTGGCGCTCGTACAGCCGGTTGGGATATGCCGCACATTAATTGTGTGTGGACCTGGAGCTACTCCGCTAAAAGTTGGTGAAGCCTGATAGGTAAGACCATCAATGCGATATTCATAATCGGGTCCAATTGGAGCGGTTACAGTAATGGTACCGGTATTCATTATACAGGTAGGCTGGCTCACAGTTAATGTGGGAGCAGGCACCGTTGCGGGTGTAGTGAGAACCACCGGGGTGGAGGATGATGTACACCCTGTGTTAATGTCCCTTACCGTTACATTATAAGTGGTCGCTGCAAGCGTAGGAAATACAGGGCTGGCCTGATAAGTGGTCCCATTGATACTATATGTATAGTTGGCGCCAAGTGGCGATGATATCGTAATCATCCCGCCCGCCACGCAGGTAGGCTGCGTAACAGAAACCGCCGGGGCTGCAGGTGTGGATGGAGCATTTACTACAACTACTGCTGCGTTGGAAGTACATCCGGTAGCAATATCCCTTACCGTGATATTATAAGAATTAGGCAACTGATTGGGAAATACCGGGCTGGCCTGGTAATTTCCGTTGATACCATAGGTATAATTTGCGCCCAGCGGCGATGACACCGTGATAGTCCCACCAGTCGCACAAGTGGCCTGTACTGTTACAGAAGCCATTGGCGGAGCGAGCGTGGAAGGGTTCGCTACCACTACTACCGTAGCGGCAGAAGTACAACCGGTAACAATATTCCTTACCGTGATGTTATACGAATTAGGTGGCTGATTAGGAAATACCGGGCTTGCCTGGTAGTTAGTCCCATCAATGCTATAAGTAAAATTTGCGCCCAGCGGCGATGATACTGTAATGGTCCCTCCCGTGGAACAGGTAGCCTGTACGGTTACTGATGCGGTTGGCGGCGCCAGCGTTGCCGGAGGATTTACCACTATTGGTGTTGCGGCAGAAGTACATCCCGTAGTGATATTCCTTACCGTTACATTATATGATGTAGGCGGAAGGTTGGGAAATACAGGGCTCGCCTGGTAGTTAGTCCCATCAATGCTGTAAGTAAAATTTGCGCCCAGCGGTGATGACACTGTAATGGTGCCTCCCGTGGAACAGGTAGCCTGTACAGTTACTGATGCGGTTGGCGGCGCCAGCGTTGCCGGAGGATTCACCACCACTACCGTAGCAGCAGAAGTACATCCCGTAGTGATATTCCTTACCGTTACATTATATGATGTAGGCGGAAGGTTTGGAAATACAGGGCTGGCCTGGTAGTTAGTCCCATCAATACTATAAGTAAAATTTACGCCCAGCGGTGATGACACTGTAATGGTCCCTCCCGTGGAACAGGTAGCCTGTACGGTTACTGATGCGGTTGGTGGCGCCAGCGTTGCCGGAGGATTCATCACCACTACCGTAGCAGCAGAAGTACATCCCGTAGTGATATTCCTTACCGTTACATTATATGATGCAGGGGTAAGGTTGGGAAATACCGGGCTGGCCTGGTAGTTAGTCCCATCAATGCTATAAGTAAAATTTGCTCCCAGCGGCGATGACACTGTAATGGTCCCTCCCGTGGAACAGGTAGCCTGTACTGTAACCGATGCCGTCGGGGGTGCAAGTGGTGTCAATATATTTACCGCACCGGAAACGTTGCTCGAAGTAGCACAGCTGTTTGAATTGGTGACCACACAATAATAATAGAAGGTTCCCGATGGTGTATTCGGTGGTGTATAGGTTGCTGAAGTTGCTCCCGGGATGAGGGTTCCGCCGGTGTTGGATGCTGTTGTATTTACATACCATTGATATCCACTCACTGTTCCACTCCCTGCCGCAGCAGTAACGGTCAATGCGGTGGCATTTTGCCCGGGGCAAACATTCTGCGGAGCTAAAGATGGTTGTAAAGAAAAGGTTGGCGGAGGCGTGATATTAACCGTGACATCTTTTGTAAGCGGACAACCTCCGGCAGTTACACTGGTTACTGTGTAGATGGTTGCAATTGTTGGCGAAGCAGTAACGGTTGAGCCGGTAGACGAACTTAAAGTTGCAGATGGCGACCATGAATAAACACCATTACCACCTGTAGCGGTGAGTACCGTACTTCCGCCCGGGCAAACAGATGCCACTGGAGGAGTGATATTGAGGACATTTACCCCTGAATTGGCTTCAATAGTAAATTCACAATGGTCTCCTCCAAAGCCATCAATCATCAGGTAATAAGTATTACCGATCGTAAGTCCCGATGCGGTCACTACCGAAATGATCGGCTGAGCCACAGTCGATGGATATATATGTGGATAGCAGCCATAAGACGTTACCGGACCAGATCCGCAGGTTCCGCTGAAAAATTCCATTTGTATACCTCCGGTATAATAATTACCTCCAAAAGAACTGTTTCGTACCCAGATCGAGAAACTGGCCGTTGTAGCCGATGCAATGAACTTTATGAATGAATTGTTTTCTATTCCGAAGCAGCTGCCGAGGCCGGAGTTCGTCCAATCCTGAATCGTATTACCATTTGTAGTCCCGCAAACACCACTGAAATCACAGATCGATGTAGCATTGGCGCAGGTAGAAGTTGTGGGTAGAGTAGTAGTACAAGGGGGCTGCGACGGTGCTGCCGGAGCCGGGGTGTTAGAGAATGTGAGGGAAAAACTGGTCAAGGTTCCCGTACTGCCTGGATTCCTCCTGTCCTGTACACATACAGACCAGGTTCCGTTGGCATTCTGGCCGTTATTAACAGCACCCAAATGCCCTTCAGGTTTGAATATTCCCGTATAAGGCGGAGCGCCAGATTTGATTGGGTTGGTAGCTGTTGCTGTAAAGCAGGTGCCTGTATAGTTATTTCCGGCACCCCCATTTTGTACAGAAAGTGGCACTACTGTTCCATCCGGCGCCCTCAATACTATCTCGATATCGCCTACATCGGGATGGGTAATATTCAGGCAAACCTGGGCCAATCCGATGGTAGTACCATTTATATTACCGACCCCGGTAACCGTTACCGGAAAACATTTTTGCGTGGTAGCTCCATTGGGGATTGCTGCTGCGGCCCCGGTAAAATTAGCGGTGAAAGTCTGTGCCCGGGAAAAAATACCCAGCAACATGACAAGTGTTATCAGTAAAAACTTCTTCATATAAGCTCGTTAGTGAAAAGGATCGCTAATATCCAATAAAAAGCCCACAAAAATCAACGTTGACAGCGTTTTGCTGTTAAGTGTGGATTAATTTTTCGATTTTCAGGCTGAATCGGGGAAAGCTGTTGAAATCTTGCCAGATCATCCGGGAATATTTTGGTGTTATAATTGTATGATAAAAAAATCTAAATACTGATTATGACCATACACCATATCTCCCCGACCAGCCCCAACAAGATCCTTATCGTTGATGATGAGGGTGATATATGTTTTCTACTTAAAAATGCATTGAAAGGTTCCATTTACGAACCGGATCATGTTAATACGCTGGCACAGGCCGAAATTTTTATGAAAGAAGAGAAACCGGCGGTGCTGTTCCTCGACAACCGGCTCCCCGATGGATGGGGAATCAATTCCATAAAAAACATAAAAGCCCAATACCCTTCCATGAAGATCATCATCATCACCGGAGAATCTTCCTCCAACGATAAAAAAAGGGCGCTGGAAAACGGGGCCAATCTTTTTATAGAAAAGCCTTTTACGAAACAACAGATATTGGATGCGGTGAATAAAGTGAATGGTGAATAGTGAAATCTTCGAAGTGTATTTAATTTGCGAAGTTTATACGTTCAGAATTTTATTCTGAAAAATAAGCAGCGAATAAACATTAATTAGCCTTCATAAAAGAACTCACGAAGATTTGACCATTCACCATTCACTAGTGACATAAAACCAGAAGCACTCTCAAAGAATTGAAAGTGCGCTGGTTCAAAACCCCTGTAACTATGAATACTTATTTACCTTCGCGAACGCAGGCGTAAGGTGTCTGTTCTTTTTGAAGAACCGGTATGATTCCGGTTTTGTTTTTGCCCTCTTTCTGCGGGTTATTAAAAATGTTACAATACCTGCTGCAAGCCCTGCTGCCATGGCTATTTTTCCTTTGTTATTCATCTCTTATTTTTTTTGGTGTGGTAATATTGTTTCACTTAGGATAAAACAATATTTGCACCAAACGCAGGGCTTATAAGTGCCGGGGTTAAATAACCCCGGCCTATGCTGATAATTCCACTTCGTGTCATCAGCGGGGATTTTCATAGGTAAATCATTCTTTGACAAAGCGCAAGCTCACGCCATTGGTAAGTTTTACAAAATACACTCCTGCAGAATATTTGCTGATGTTGACATTCACCGTATTTCCTGTGATGATGAAGTCGGTCAGTTTTTTTCCATTTGCAGAGAACAAAGATGCCCTGGTATTGATCAGCGACATATCAGAAACATTCAGTGTGACCGTACTTCTGGCCGGAGATGGATATAACAATACCACATCTTTTGCTTGTTTGCATCCCGAATTGATCCTTGCGATATAACTATACACCACCTTTCCATCTTTCCCTACAATTTTCAACCGGAACAAATGAGTATTTTCATTTTGCATGCTGTAATTGAAATTGTAATTCGCTTCCAACCCTGTACCTCCGGTAGCTGCGATCGATCCGATCCTGTTGTAATTACCCGTTCCATCATTGCTCATCTCTACTTCAAAATGATCGATATTGATTTCAGCGCTTGTTTTCCACGACAACTTCGCATTACATTGCTGGCCCGAAGCCGTAAAGCTGCTGAGCGTTACCGGTAGTGTGCCAGTAACCAGGAATGTAGCGGACGCGTTGTCATTGGCAGTTTGGGTATTACCAACGATCACCGGGGTCACCCTGTCTGAATTGAATGTTACCGTTCCGCTACCTGTGACCAGGCCACGTACATTCAATTGCAGATCTACTACTTCACCTTCATCGATCATCGTATTGTTTACAAGATGAACCACACCGAACGCGCCGTTATCAAAATCTTCCACCACAAATTTCGGAATGCTGTTCACCGAAGTGTAGGCATATTGTCCGGGGAATGAAATGGTCAACCGTACGCTGTTGGCAGGTATCTGCCCTGTGGCGTTGGTGGAAGTCGCTTCATTGGTAAAGCGGAATCTCAACACCGCTGTACCTAGTATATTCTGTCCAAGCGGCACCTGCGAAATCGCTTTTGCAGATGGATCCGCATTTACCGCATTGGCAGGTATCTGTGCAAATGAATTTGTCTGTATGATCAGCAGTAATAATCCCGTAAGAAATATCGCGGCTGATGATTTTATAATTGGTTTCATAATAATAGATTTTAATGGTGAATTAGTTGGCTACGTTCAGTATGCGTACCACAGCATTATTATTAAAGTTGACTTCTTTACCCGAACCGTTGAGGATGGATACTGTCTGATTTTCCGTACCCTGTGCGGCACCTGAGAGCACCTGCATAGAAATAGAGAACCTGGAAGTATTCAGCGCCGCGATGTTATTGGCTGGTTTCAGTTCGAAGATCATGGCGACACTTGTATTCGTCACCAAGTTCCAGTCAGGATTATTAACGGTGAGTGCACCCGGCACTGATGCTGATGTAGCATCCGGATCGAAAGTATAGTTGAAATTATCAGATTTGGTGATCCTGATACGGATAGGTGCGGCAACATTATCCGTGCCATTTCCGGTGATCTCATTCACTTCAATCACAAAGTCACGGGTAGTGTTTGCACTTTCTACAAACGTACCATTGGCAAGCCTGGTAGTTGGAGTAAGGTCCGGGAATACGATCTGCGTAACAAGTATGTACAATGTTGCGCTGGCGCAATCCTGCGGCGTACCGTTATCGCAAGTGCTGTAATTGAATGATACAGGGCCTGTAAATCCGGGAACCGGCGTAAATACATAACTACCATCGGCATTCAGCACCAGCGTACCTTTTCCGGGGATGGAAGTGGTTTGGGTAGAAACCGTTTGGGTATTTCCTTCCGGATCCGTATCGTTGGTCGACACATTTCCTGTAGCAATGGTACCTGCCCCGACATGTATGAAATCATCCGCGGCAAGTGTGGTATTTCCCGATCCTGTTCCGATCACATGGAACACCTGCATGGCGGTTGCACAAAGAGCTGTCGGAACACTGTTGTCGCAGACATTGTAGCGCAAGGTATCCATTCCAACAAAACCCGGAGACGGAGTGTAGGTGATATCACCATTGAGTGTATTGACTGTTGCCGTACCATGCAGCGGGCCTGATACTACCGTCACGCTGGAAGGGAAAAGGCTTCCGCCAACATTTCCTGCGGCATCATTGGCAAGGCTATGCACCACAACCGGCGTATTTACTGCCGTTGCTGCAATATCCGTATTCGCCACCGGCGGATTCAACGTATTATTAGTATTCAATACAGTGATCGTAAGGGTTGAATTGATACAAGCCTGATCAGGAATACAAACCGGAACATTATAATTAAATACTCCCGGAGTGGTACTGATGAAAGTATAAGTTCCATCAGGATTCATGGTGATGGTTGCGCCCGGCAGATTGGTTCCTCCCGGAACAGGCAAACCATAAGTAGTGCCTGCCGGAACAGCGTCATTGGTACGCACATTGCCCGGCACAGAAACATTGACATGCGTAACATTCACATCAGGGTTGATGTACACATCACATGCCATGCCGAAGCCGTAAACTTTACCCAGGCCATTATTCCCTGCTGCAAAATCGAAGAGTGTCCCTAAAGTATTTCCAAGGTTCAATACACCACTGCTGAAATCAAGTGCCTTCCCCGGTGCGCCTATATATGCACGAACACTTTTCAATGGGCCCCTGGTATGTCCGCCACCGGCAACACTATAACCGATCAGGCTTCCGGCGTTGATACCGGCATTGAAAGCGACACTGTTTTCCAGCGTCCAGTAAGGAGTGGTATTATAAGTACCATTTGCATTTCCCGTAAATACATATGCAGAACCACCAACAGCATTTACGCCGATGAGGCCTACACCTGTTGACAATGGTTCACCTACGATGATATCAGCGATACCATCGCAGTTTGCATCATACATGTTATCCATTGCAGAACCAAACAATGCATTCACATTTATATTGAGCGTTAGTAATTGTGTTAAAAGATTGGCACTTCGTGGCGAAGTAAAATTCTGTAATGCTACGCCATTGCTGTTTTTGGGAAACACATAAATATTTCCCGTCTTTAATCGAAGGCCGCCAGCGAGATCGCTTAAAACATTTCCCGCAGGGGCACCAACCAATATATTACCGGTACGTACCCCATTGGCATCACGTACGCCTTTTACTTTATAACCGAAGAGGTTTGCTACAGAACTCAACAACGGCCCGGTGCCTGTTAACTGTTGAATATTATTCGGGTTGATATTGGTTCCTGCAGCATTTCCACGGTAAACATAAGCACTGCCGCTAAGCAGGCTGTTGAGCCCAAGGCTCACACCACCTGGTGCCCCAACCACTACAGTCTGCCTGTTGTTGTTGGAATGTGCGCCACCGCCATCTACGCTGAAACCGAATAACAATCCACCAAGATTTACCAGACCCGGCAATGAGACCAATGCAGGCGCATTCAATCTTGTGGCAGTATTGGTACCGATGTTTGACGAAAGGTAAACGAATGCCGCACCGCTTCGTACAGGTACCAGTTCGAGGCCTGCATAACCCGGAGCACCGACGACAAGTTCTTCCAATCCATCTCCGTTCATATCGCCGGCAGCGGCAACAGAAAACCCGAAGAGTGCATTGATATTTACATTTGCCCCTAACACATTAAGGATACCATTGCTGAATAATCCGGCGCCGTTTAAAAATACTGAAGCCGTTGGTGCGGAAGGCCCGGCAGCCAGGTTGAGGCCATTGAATACATATACCCTTCCTGCAGTAACGGTAGCCGTTGATGGCGAACCCGCAACCGTAGCAGTGTATGACTCTCCCGGTGCGCCTACGATAATATCATTGTTGATGCTTCCCGCAACTGTACTACCTACTACGTTTCCTGCCGCTACGCTAAACCCGAATAAGGCATTCAGCAATGGGGTGGTAGAACGTAGCACTCGTGAAGGAGCAACAGAAAGCCCTGTATCTGAACCAAAGTAAACGAACACTGCTCCGGCACCTGCGATGGTATTCGCACCGACAATGTCTATCGCCGCCGGCGAGCCTACCGCAATATCATCATAACCATCATTGTTGACATCACCTACGCCGGCGATTGTGTAACCATACAACGCATCGATCTGCAATTGCAGGTTAGTCAGCAAACCTGGCAAGATGCCGTCTGCCGAAGTTTCCCATTCCGGTGCATGTGTGAGTGGATCAACGGTGATGGGATAAACCGCTTTGGCATCATTGATCACCAGCGCAACATCACCGTTGTTGCGTAGTTCCATTTTTGCGATAAGTGGCGTGTGATTGGCATCCCAAACTTTAAGTCCATCATAATTCAACACACGTTTACCTGATTTTTTGTCGTTGAGTGTCAACGTCTGATCGTTTAACAGCGCAGGTTTCAGGTCACCGGTGATGTTAAGCATCACCTGCAGATCCTGAGTACCTTCAGGTTTTTCATGCACGATAAAATTTTGGCGCAGGCCTTTTTCCGTGTTGTTGTATTCAACATGAAATGTGGAATAATCATACAACAGGCGATCATCAGCTACTTGTGCGATTGCCGGTGATGGGTCGATAAAAAGCCCGCCCTTGCTGATCCCTGTGAGTTTCATGGAAGTGGACCAGTCAGCATTTGTCGGATTAAAACGGATTGGTTTGGTTGTCAATGTATTGCCATCAGTGATAAAACTCAACCGTTGTTTGCGGTTGATCACCAATTGCTTTCCATCAACATTTTTGAAGTAGTACTCTTGCTTTTGCAAATATTCTTTTGCGGCAATTTCCCAATTTTTGTCGGGTGCAATCTTTTTGGAATTGTTGTTTACAAGTGGATGATTTTGAGCAGCCAGTACATTTTTTGAGGATGTTGATTGCGCCTGGCTGAGTGCGGGTACAACAATTAGTACCTGCAGGAGGAGTAGTAATCTTTTCATAGTAACGAGGTTTGTTTTAAAAAAACTTTTAGTTTTTCATCAACATTGGAATCTTATACAAACCTACGTAGGCGCTCATCTTTAAAGAGTCCCCAAAAAATGCATTGTAATCCCCTAAAAGATCAAGTTGTGAATTAATACGTTACGATATATTTCAAAAAATACTTTCGTTTGTAATTTTTTTTGCACAATTTTACTATGGAATTTTACGTATTCTTTTGAAACAAACCGAACTCCTACCACCTATGACTCCTTCCCCATCCCGCACTAACACTGCGGATCCGTTGTATAATTACATGCAGAACGTAGCCAGCAAACTGGAATGCGGATCCGTCAACGACATCATTGAAATACCTTCTGATAAAGGAAAAGGCTTCGTAAAAAGTTTTTTTGTGGAAGAAGGTTTCTGCATGGGGTACTACCATTTTTGCATGAATGAAGATGTGCATTACAAATGGACAAATGATTCGGAAGAAAGCGGAGAGCAGATCTTCAAACTTATTTTTCGCTTAAAAAACAGCGAATACATGCAGCCCGAAGAGGATGGCAGTTGCACCAGAAATTTTGCTACCCAGGATTCTACAATTCTCTACTCTACTGATTTCGAACGGACAGTTTTTGTTCCGCAACATCGTTGGTACAATGCCATCGGCATGATCTTTTCGGAAACATGGCTGCAACAAAATTTTCGCGAAGCATCTAAAAGCATTCACGACACCGTGAACCTGCTGATAAGAAAAAACAAGCCTACGTTCATTTCTGAAACGATGGACCCGGAGCATTATGATATCGTTCGTGCACTCGCCCGGGAAATGACCAAAAAAGAATTTGCCCCCATACACGTGAAAACAAAAAGCCTTTTGCTGGTAAATGATTTTCTCGATCGCATCGTGAGCAGGAAAACATCCGAGATCAATTCCAACCAAACTCTATACCAGGCAGAGATGCAGAAAGTAGAAGGCAGGCTCAGCGATTTTTTCAACAAGCCGTTTCCAAATCTTAATCAACTTGCGAAAGAATTCAACATGAGCACGGCCACGTTGAAGCGGCATTTTAAGATCGTATATGGAAAAAGTATCCATCAATATTATCTTGAAAAAAAACTGGCGATCGGAAAAGAAATGATCGAGTCAAAAAAGAAATCGATCTCAGAGATCGCTTATACACTGGGGTATAACAAGATCAACAGTTTTTCAAAAGTATTTAAGAAATATTATGGCAAATTGCCGAAGGAGATGAATTGACTTTATGATGTATGATCTGTGATAGAGGATGTATGATCGAGTCTATGGCATATGATACATACAGGGTGAAGGAATATTTGAAATTATTCAACGAAACGAGAGAAACATAAGAAGTAAAGAGTAAACAAATTATATAAAATATATCCAACACATAGTATTGATTGGCTCCCGGGAAGGAGATACTACCCTATGTAGTCATCTCCCAAACATATTCATTCACTCTTCACCCTTCATTCTTTATTGATTATCTCCTGGTAGCGAACACCCTTTTCTGGTTCTGTATGTTCCACAAATTAGCTGCAGTGAAGATCCTCTTCGGTTGTACGTTGACGTTAGTAGCCAATGTTTCTGCCACCTGTGTGGTAAGATGTGCAAGCTCTGCTGATGTTAAATGAACAAGTTTTGCTGTGGTTGTTGATTGAGTTCTCATGATCTTAATTTTTGTTGTTGAGTTGATTGAATTCGTAATTGATAATTTGTAATTGATTAAGCGAACCTCCTGATTGAAACCGCTCTCCTTTGTTTTTGTATGCTCCACAGATCAGCTGAGGTGAAGGCTTTTTTAGTAGTTACTACGGCCAGTGTTTCTGCTACCTGGGTAGTCAATTGATTCAATGTTTTTGAACTTAATGCTGCAAGAAATGTTGATTGAGTTTTCATGACTTTGTGTTTTATTGTTGTTGTTTAAAATGTTGTTGTTTTGTTTTCTAATAATCTAACGAGAGCTGATTTGTTTTGTTACACATTTTTTAGCCTCGGTTTGTTTTCTGTTATCAACGGTAGAAATCTTTTTTAAGAGGATAAAAACTGGTTTAAGGTTTTTCCATTCTACTTCTTCTTTCAACCTCTCTCCTTTTCCCGTTGATAGAACAAAGATATAACATTACTTGGTACTATACAACACATAGTACCTATTTTAAAATAGTAACTTTGAATACATTTTAGCTTATTTAATTGAAAAACAACAGATTATGTAAGAAATGATTGAGATAATAATTTTATTCCGTTTACATGAATGGAAAATAGAAATGATAAATGGCGTTGAAAAGGATTATGTTCCTATCTTATTAATGAAATGAGCAAGCCTGTCGATATTCGGGCTAGTAGAATAAAAGAAGGGGCAAGTAGAAACTTGCCCCGTTTTGAAACAAACCTTTACCTACAGTAAAAGTGTATTTTAACTGATGATATAGTAAAATTAAATTTGTGGGGAGTACGGATGGGAGCTGGTTTGGCGCCTTACAGTATAGACGACGACATAATTAAAAAGGTTTTTAATCGGTAGAAAAATCACTATAGACAGCGTCTGCCCTGCTCCGTGAATTGTTTTACAAGAAGAAATCACGGCAAACTATCTTAATTTTAAATCCTATGAACAAAAGATCTTCGCTGATAATCGCGCTATTGCTGGTAATATTACTGGCCTCCGTAATAGTCAATATCTACCTGTTTAAAAAAAATGAAGACCTCGAAACCAAGGTAAAGACGTTCATTCCAGCGGCACTGAGCCTGGAATCGGAGAATAAGCGGCTGCTCGAAAACGAAAAAGCCTATCAGGAAAAACTGGATCAGCTGGCTTTTTTCCAGGATAGCATCCTGAATGTGTTGAAGAAAAATAATGCTTCACTCACACCGGAAAATCAACTGTTGCCATCTTATCCCTCCAACATTCCTTCAGATCCTTCGCAGCAACCCCAGCAACAGGCACCGATACCACAAACGGGAACGTTTAAAGACCTGAATAAAGGAATACAGTAGATGTATGATCTATGATGTATGATGTATGATGTATGATCGATGATTCCTTTGAACCCGACCAATGTTTAGATAATTGAATATACTATCATCGGGGAAGAGATCAGATCTTACATCATAGATTTTGCAAATAAAAAAAGCCGCTCATTACTGAACGGCTCTTCCGAAAATATATTTGTATTTAATTATACCCTGAAGTGAGCGAACGCTTTGTTAGCTTCAGCCATACGATGTGTATCTTCTTTCTTTTTGTAAGAAGCACCTTCACCTTTGCTTGCTGCTACGATTTCGTTAGCTAGTTTATCTGCCATGCTACGGCCATTCCTTTCGCGGCTGTAACGTACCATCCATTTGATGCTCAAAGAGATCTTCCTGTCCGGACGAACCTCTGCAGGGATCTGGAAGGTTGCACCACCGATACGGCGGCTACGTACTTCAACACCTGGAGTGATGTTGGTCAAAGCTTTTTTCCAAACTTCATATCCGTCTTCACCTGTAGTTTTAGCTACTTTATCCAGTGCATCGTAGAATATGTTGTATGCTCCACTCTTTTTACCTTCCCACATCAGGTTGTTTACAAAACGGGTAACCAGTTTATCGTTAAACTTTGGATCTGGGGCCAGAGGGATCTTTTTGGGCTGTGTCTTACGCATTGTTGTTTATTTTTTCAGCAGCTGTAATATAGCTACCGGGAAATTTTATTAAAATTATTTTTTAGCTTTTTTAGTACCGTATTTACTGCGGCTCTGCTTACGATCTTTCACACCTGCAGTATCAAGGCTACCACGAACGATATGATAACGTACACCTGGCAGATCTTTCACCCTACCGCCACGGATCAATACGATACTGTGCTCTTGCAGGTTGTGTCCTTCACCCGGAATATATGCGATCACCTCGATCTTGTTAGTCAAACGAACTTTGGCTACTTTACGCAAAGCTGAGTTTGGCTTCTTAGGCGTTGTCGTATACACCCTGGTACATACACCACGGCGCTGAGGACAAGCATCAAGAGCCCTTGACTTGCTTTTTGCCTTAATAATTTCTCTCCCTTTTCTTACTAATTGTTGAATAGTTGGCATTAATTAACCTTTTTTTTCGGACGGCAAAGGTAAGGGAAAATTTAGATTGAAAAAGAAAAAATGCATAAAACTTTTTTTTATTACACGAATTGAAGCGAATTACACAAATCAGCGAAGATAGGTTTGATGATTTTTAATGAAACAGACCCGCCAAAGGCGGGTCCGTTATTTCGTGTAATTCGCTAAAATTCGTGTAATGACCTAGGCTTTCACCATCCACCCATGCGTATCTTCTCTCTTGCCATAACGGATATCATTCAGCCTGGATTTGATCTCAGGGGCTGTTTTCCAGGCATTTGTATCAAATTCCATCACATAGTCCTTATAACGCAATTCTTTGATCATAGAGATCGTGGCAGCAGTTCCGGTACCAAATACTTCGTACAAGAGTCCGGCTTTGTGTGCATCTATGACATCATCAATGCTTAATGGGCGCTCTTCCACGTTGAAACCCATTTCTTTCAGCAAAGCTATCACGCTATCCCTGGTAACACCGGCCAATATGGTCCCTGCTTCCAGATCCGGAGTGATGGCGGTATTGCCGATAATGAAAAACACATTCATAGTGCCGCATTCCTGCACATATTTATGTTCAAAAGCATCCGTCCACAATACCTGGTCGTAGCCTTTCTTTTTCGCTTCAGCGGTAGCAAACATGGCTGCACCATAATTACCGGCTGCCTTTGCATACCCAATACCACCCGGCACGGCACGCACATACTGCTCTTCCACGTAAATGCGCATCGGAGTGCTGTAATAAGGGCCTGTAGGGCTGAGGATGATCATGAATTTATACTTTTCGCTCGGGCGAACACCGATCATTTCATCTGTACTGAACATGAACGGACGGATATATAATGCATGATCTTCTTTATTCGGGATCCAGTTGCTATCCATTTCAATCAGCAATTTCATGCCGTCCATGAAAATATGTTCCGGTACCTGCGGCATCTGCATCCTTTCTGCTGAAATATTGAAACGGCTGAAATTATCCGCAGGGCGGAAAATATATGGTTCACCCTGTGGGTTCTTATATGCTTTTATCCCTTCAAAAATCGATTGTCCGTAATGGATTGCTGCCAGCGAAGGCTCCATAAGCAGCGGCTGATAAGGTTTAATTTCCGGTGTTTTCCATTCCCCGTCTTCATAATCCACTTCCAGCATATGGTCGGTGAAATATTTTCCGAAAGGAATATTTTCCAGATTGATATCCTTTAATTTGCTACGTTCTACCTTTGTAATATTAAAATCAGCTGCTGCAATCATAATCATTAATTTTACTGCAAAGAAACGAAAATTCGGGGGGATAAAACACGATTTTATGAGTTTAGACAATATTCAACTACCACCTGTTTTGATGCAGGATCTGTATAAAAAATCATTGATTGACTTAGATTCCCGTCAAAAAAAAACGACTGAAACGGTCACGGGCAGCTGGCCTTTTTTGGGTAAAAATGAGCGTTCGATCATACTGATTGTCAACCAAAAAGACACAGCTTTTTTATCCGAGAACGACCTGTCGTTCCTCATGGGCGTATTGGGCGCCTGCAAACTTTCGATGGCGGATGTTGCACTGCTGAATTTATTCAAAGTGCCAGGGATGAATTATGAAGGATTGATGAAACAATTTTCGCCTTCCAAAGTGATATTTTTTGGAGTAGAACCTACGGATGTGGATTTTCCATTGCAGTTTCCGCAATACAAACTTCAGAATTATAACAATCAGACGTACCTGTGTGCGCCGGCTTTATCGGTGCTTGCTGCGCAAAAAGAACAAAAAATATTGCTTTGGGGATGTTTGAAAACAATGTTTTCTATCGCTTAATTCATTAAATATTTCTCTGCGAAACCTCTGCCGGCTCACGTTCTCAGCGGTTTGAGAAATCTTCCAAACGCAGAGAACCAGTGAACAAAGGTTTTCGCAGAGATAAAATCAGAAAATGACTACGTTAATATTTGCTACCAATAACCAGAACAAAGTACAAGAAATCAGAGCTGTACTGCAGGATGGCTTTGAGATCATCACATTGAAGGAGGCCGGCATCAATATCGATATCCCCGAGCCGCATGATACCCTGAGTGCAAACGCTACCGAAAAATCTACCGTGATCCATCAGCTTACGGGCAAAAATTGTTTCAGCGAAGACACCGGCCTAGAAGTAAATGCTTTGAACGGAGAACCTGGTGTACGCAGCGCCCGCTATGCAGGTGAGGATAATAATTTTCAGAATAATGTGCTGAAACTACTGGCGAATATGGAAGATAAAGAAGACAGATCAGCGCAATTCCGCACGGTAATTTCCTTGATAATGAATGATAACGAACACCAGTTTGAAGGGATCTGCAAAGGACATATAACCCTCCAGGAGCAAGGTTCGGCAGGATTTGGATATGATCCTGTTTTTGTTCCCGAAGGCAGCAACAAAACATTCGCAGAAATGACGATGGAAGAAAAAAATATTTTCAGTCATCGCAAGAAAGCCACCGCACAACTCATACAATTTTTAAACAATCATGATGGCCAGGATAAAAGTTGATATTCCCGAAAAGACCCTGCTCACGGTTAAATTACCCGTACGCATCAGCGACATTAATTATGGTAATCACCTGGGCAATGATGCATTGATCAGTATCATCCACGAAGCACGCATGCTCTGGCTGAAAGAAGGCAACTACACCGAATTAGATATCGGTAATGCCGCCCTCATCATGAGCGATCTTGCAGTGGAATATAAATCAGAAGCTTTTTATGGGGATCAATTGTCCGTAGCTATCAGCATAGGTGATGTCGGCCGCGTTAATTTTGATATTTACTTCCTGGTGACCAACCAGTATAACTCGGTCATCGCGAAAGCAAAAACCGGTATGGTTTGTTACGATTATCAAGCGAAGAAGGTGGTGCAGCTGCCGGAAAGTTTTAGAACTTTTTTAGGCCGATAGTTTATAAGAAGTTCAAGAGGTTCAACTGTTCAAAACGTTTAAACCTCTTGAACTTTTGAACCCCTTGAACCTTTTAAACTTTTAAACCTGGCTTTGCCAAACCCTCCAGTTCTCTTCCGCCTGTATCACCAGCATATCGTAACCATTCATGATAGTAGCTCCATTTGCTTTGGCCAGGCGAAGAAATTTTGTTTCGGCGGGAGTATAGATCAAATCGTAGCAATAATGTTTGCTATTGATAAACCTGTAAGGTAACTCCGGAGCCGCATCAATATCTGGTGTCATGCCAACAGGCGTACAGTTGATGATGATGGTATATTCCGACAGCAGTTCTTCCTCCAGATCATCGTAGCCGATCTCGTTTTCGCCGGGTGTACGCGAAACCACTTTAAAGGGAATGTGCAGAAGATCGAGCGTGTACTTTACAGCATTGGAAGAACCGCCGGTACCGAGTATGAGGGCTTTGTTGTGATGTGGCTGCAACAAAGGCGCAAAAGATCTTTCAAAACCGGTCACATCAGTATTATAACCCTTTAATTTTCCATCACTGAATTTTATACAGTTGACTGCGCCGATATTTTGCGCAGCATCATTCAATTCATCCAGAAAAGGTATCACCGATTTTTTGTAGGGAATGGTTACGGCAAGGCCTTTCAGGTCAGGTTGCTCACGAAGCAATGCCGGAAAAAGCTCTATGTTTTCAATCGGGAAGAGCTCAAAAAAACAATCGCCCAGGCCTTCCTGCTCAAATTTATCGTTGAAATATTTTTTTGAGAAGGAATGCCCGAGCGGAAAGCCGATGAGACCATAAAGGTTTATAAAGTTCAAAGTTGAAGGTTGAAAGTTCAAAAAACTCAAAGTTCAAAGTTGAAGGTTGAAAGCTCGAAGCCGAAGGGTCCCTTCAACTTTGAACTTTCAACTTTTAACCTTTTTTATCAAGATAAAGTTCGAATGTATCCCCACGGAGCCCGATACGCATTGCTTCCAGTGCGATCACTTCATGTGGCGCGATATTACCAAGATTTACATTACAGCCGATCAATTCCAGGAAGTAAAGCTGCTGCGCTTTTTGCGGGGCTTCCCAAAGTATTTTTTCTTCAGGGATCTGTGTGAGGATCTCCTGCACAAGCCCTTCCCTTACTTCACCTGTTCCACGATAGATACCTACATTGCCGGCTTCACGGGCTTCGGCGATCACGTATTCTGCACCTGAGGCCAGTTCCGCACGCATCAGTTCAATCCATTTGTATGGCGGAATGATATGTGCGGCATCTTTGCTACCTACTTCACTCAATACTGTACCGTGTTTGGCTAATTTCTCTATATAACCGCATTTTTCCGAATGCGGAATTGTGATGGAACCATCACTTACTTCCATATAACTTACGCCATATTCCTTGCAAACGCTGATGTACTCATCGACCTGGTTTCGGATCAGGAAAGCCTCAAAAAGCGTTCCGCCGAAATATACCGGCATATTATTTTCGCGATAAACTTCCAGTTTAGCTTTTAGATTCGGTGTTACGAAAGAGGTTCCAAAGCCGAGTTTCACTATATCTACATGTGGAAGGCCCACATCCATGAGGTTTTTTGCTTCCTGCGTGCTCAGCCCTTTGTCCATTACCATGGTAAGTCCGTGCTTTCTTGGGCGAACAGTTCGTTCAGGAATCTGCGTAAGGTTAAAATTCATAATGCTATTGTGTTTTGAGGACGCAAAGATAATGCAGATGTATGATGTATAATGTATGATGTATGATTTCTTTAGATTGGAGGCTTTTTGAGATTGGAAAATTATTTTAGGTTTAGAAAGTTTAGAGAGTTTAGAGGTTTTAAAAAAAATCGCCGCTGACATACACCAGCGACGATATTATTTTAAAATTTCCTTTGAAAAACATCATAGATCATACATCTCACATCATACATTTCTAAAGGGATTTCTTCTTCTTATAGCGTGCAATGATATCCACCACCTGCTGGTGTTGAAGTATAGCCGGATTTATCTCAATGAATTTCTTGATGAGCTTCGGACTTTGCGCCATACCGTTTTCGAGGTAAACGAGCGCCTCTTTGAATTTGCCATTGGCATATAAAAACATGCTTTTGTAAAACAAAAAGATCGGTTTCCCCTCTGTTTGTTCCAGTGCAAACTGGGAATATTCGATACCGTCTTCATAAAGCCCGGCAAGATGAAGGCATTTCAGGAGTTCCGTCCAGCCATTGAGATTTTTTGGCCTTACCCGTACTACATTGCCAAAATAAGTGATGGCTTCGTCAAAATTATTCAGCTGCATATAACATTGGCCTAGCGCCAGATTATATTCCGGCTGCATCTTGTGCATTTTTGCAGCGATCTGCAAACTCTTGATCGCATTCTGCCATGAACCTTCATTCATATAAGTTCCGGCAATTTTATAATGCATCTGGCTGTCTTCCTGATTTAAATGACTGGCTTTTTTATAATTAAATCTCGCCTGGGCGAAATTGGCCATTTTATCATAACAATGCCCTATAGCTTCGTATATAACATATTCAGGACGAGCCAGTTCGAGTACTTTTTCCAGCACTTCTATAGCATCTTTATATTTACGCAGGCGCAGATAGGCATCTCCAAGATTACGATAAGCATAATCGAATTTTTCATCGATCGCTACCGCGTATAAATAGGCTTCAATAGCCTTTTCGTGTAATTTGAGTCCCTGGTAAGCAGCCCCAAGGTTAAACCAGGCGAGTTCATTGAACGGGTATTCCTCAACAATTCCCTGGTGCAAACGGATACTTTCTTCATTTCTGCCGGTAAAATCAGTCCAGAAGCAAATCTTATACAAAGCCTCCTCATTATTTGCATCCTGCCTGAGTATCATTACCAGGCAATCGAATACTTTTTCAAAATTTTCATAATCATCGTATACATCCGCCAGTTCAAATAGAAGATCAAGTTTTTCATCGCCTTCAAAGTTGCCGATGGCGGCTTCCAGTACTTCCGCGGCTTTCCCCTGCATATCGAGAGCCAGGTATACGTCGGTTTTGAGTATATAAAGGGAAGTTTCGTTGCTATCCAGCAACTCCGCCTTTTCTAATGTCTCCAATGCAGCCTGATAATGTCGTAAAACGATGAGCAGATTGGCTTTCTGAAGTTGAAGCGTGGAAGAATACGGATATTGTTCCGTGGCGTATTCTGCGGCCTCCAGCGCCTGTTTATATTGTTCTTTCTCGTCTAAATGATCTATAATGAGCTCAAAACCATCTTCTTCAATAAAAGAATTAGGCTTGCCAGCCTTTAGGTTCTCGTATTGGATTAATAAAGCTTTTAACTCCTCTCTGTCCTGGCGATAAGGGTATTTACTCATGTATTTGTAGTAGGTTATTGTAATTTAAGCAATATTGATTAAAAAAGTTGGTTTCCAAACAATATTAATTATTAACATGCGTTGTAAAACTATATGTAGAAATTATTGATGAACGGCATCCGGATTATGAAAAATTTAGTATATTTGTAACAGAATAATTAACAAAAAATGAGCAATCTTAAAAAAATAGCACTGTTGGCCATTCTCGTGAATGGTATCATGTTCTCTTCCTTCGCGGATAGGGGCGTGAGCAAGAAGGCTAGAACGAAGGTTACGCTCAACATCAATACCACTAAATCTGGCTTTACCAATAATCTTTCTTTCAACCTTAAATCAGGTTTGAAATATAAAGGATCTCTTTTGTCTGGTACTACCAAAACTTCTCCTACTACGGTAATACAAAACAATGTGGTTACCTACCAAAAGGGAAATTCAGTTTATGTAATTCCTTTCAAACAAAAGATCATCGTTCCGGAAGTACGCCAGGGATATACCGGTATGAAACTGATCATAAAACCTAATTTATAAGATAATTTAAATAAACAACTTTTAATAAAATATCCCGCCAGAGGCGGGATATTTTATTAATACCCTAGGGTTTGAGATCAGTTGCAATCGATTAAATCCCGGATAAAATGCATCCTTACTTCTAAATTCTTAATTGATTAGTTTCCTTTCTTCAACTGCTGATTTTCTTCATACGTCATCACCCTATACCCCGCTTTCGGTTCTTCAAATTTAGAGGCGGCCACAGCTTCGTAACTCACTTTCGACAAACTGTATTTGAATGTAAGGTTGCCGGATTTTATTTCGTACTGTACCGGCAAACCTGGTAACTGATCAAATGAATTGTTGTATTGACGATTTGCAATCGTGATATCAGGTGTAAAGTAAATAACGAATGTTTTTCCATCCTGCGTGGTTCCAGTCGCCTTTTTGCAATCGTAGCCACCAATGGATGTTACAGCCGGATCGATGGTGAATTTGAGATTATCGTTCCATTGATTTTTTTGCGCCCAGTTTTCTTTGGTAGCAGTGATCATCAGTTTTTGTCCGCTGTATTCACGAAGGATAAACCCTTTTCCTTTCTGATTATCATACACAGTTGTTTCCGTACCTAATGAGCTCGTCATGTCCGATCTGCTAAGCGATGGCTTAAGAGAGATCACAAGTTGTGCCCCACTGAGGTTACCTATGTTTGAAGCTGATTCGATAGCGATATTATAGGTAATAACTCCCTCCGATAATTGTTTCTGTGCAAAGCTTTTGTTGCTGACCGCAATAATCAAAACCAGCAATGCGATCCTGTAAATAAATTTCATAGTTTCCTTTTATGGTTTAAAGATAACGTAATCTCGTGCCATGAAGTTGTTTGGACTGTCGTAAAATAAAAACTGCACTAACAGGTAGTGCAGTTTAAAGTTATTTTAACGTTTGCTTATTTTTTTGCTGACTTATTCTTCTGTTCCTGCAGTTTCTTTTGTTGTTCCTGCATCGCTTCCATTCGCTCCGCCAGCTTCGATTTCTTCACTGGTTTCTTACGGTTCTCTGCAATCTGTGCCAGAATTTTTTCATGGTTGATGATGTATTTCTGGATCACGATCTGCAGGATCAATGTGATAGTATTTGATACGGTATAGTACCAGGTCAATGCCGCAGGCAAATTGTTGAACACACCCAGCAACAGTACCGGGAAGATGTACGGCATGTATTTCATCACAGGATTGCTGTTATCCTGCATGTTGTTCATGCTATAAATAGAAATGATCAGACTGGTAATTACCGCTGTCAGCGTAAACAAGCTTACGTGATCGCCATAAAAAGGAATAGAGAAAGGCAATTTCGCAATGCTGTCGTATGCAGCAAGATCAGATGCCCACAGGAAGTTCTTTCCACGCAGGTCGATATTTGACTGGAAGAAATAATACAACGACATGAAGATCGGTATCTGCAGCAAGGCCGGCAGGCATCCGCCCAATGGGCTCACACCGGCAGTACGCCAGAGTTTCATCTGTTCCATACTGAATGCCTGCTGATCCATTTCTCCTGTTTTAGGATCTTTGAATTTTTCTTTCAATGCATCCACTTCTGGTTTCAGTACCTTCATCTTTGCACCACTCAGGTAACTCTTGTACAGGATCGGCGAAGTGATCAACCTGATGAGCAAAGTAAGCAACAGGATCACGATACCCATGCTGGCGATATGCTGTTGCAGGAAATTAAATACCGGTAAAAGAAAATGGCGGTTGATATATTTTACAAAAGAGAAAATGCCGCTTCCGTAAGGCACCATGTTCTGCATTTTGTTATCGTATTTTTTCAGGATGTTATAATCACTCGGCCCGTAATACAATTGTAATGGCACTACCGCGGTAGGGCCGGATGCCAACGCATAGCGTGCATTCACTGTTGTGCGTACGATGAAAGAATTGGTATCCGCCGGAGCTTTCCATTCAACCGAAGCAGAAGAAAATTTTGATTTTGCGGCTAATGCGGTGATAAAAAATTGCTGTTTGGTACCGATCCAGTCAACAGGTTTGGTAAAATCTTCGGAGCCACCGGTACTTAATCTTTCAAAATCGAATTCATTGTTTTTTACAAAACCAATTTCTGTTTGAGTAGCTTCATATTTATGATCCTTTTCAATCTGTTGGGCTTCTGTCTGCCAATGCAGGTTCAGCGTGTTTCCGGAAAAAAGGTTATCGGCGCCATTAGCAGAGATGGTAAAGTCGATCATGTAATCATTTGGCCTGATGGTGTATTGATGAACGATCTTCCTGCCGGTTGAATCTCCTGTTACAAAAGAAACCGTCTGGCTGTTATCCGCATTTTTCACGATGGGTTGTGCCGCAAAAATGATGTTGGATGATTCGATAGCTTTGTTTGCTGCTTCCTGCACTTTATAAGAAAGGTTATTGAATGAACCTTTTTGAAGTATCACCGGAGTACTATCATACTTCTTGAAATCTTTAAGCGTCACTTGTTGTGGTTGTGCTCCTTTGGTGTTGAAAACAATTTTCAATACTTCGTTTTCCAAAACTATGGTATCAGCGGTAATTCCGGCGGTTTGCAAAGAACTCTGATCTTGTGTGATATCTTTCAGAGAATCCGTTTGTTTTACCTCCTGCACACTTTTTTGCTGGGCAAGCGCAAGCGAATCAGCTTTGCGTTGTGCTACTTGTGCCGGTTCATTCTCGTAAGCCTGTTTGCTTTTATTATTTATAAAAAGCATGGCGACCAGCAAAATCCCAATCAGCACAAAACCGATCACCGTATTTCTATCCATTCCCATTTTACATGTTTTAAGGCAGCAAAGGTAATCAGTTTACTATTGCTTTGCTGCTAATTTTTTATAAAAGAAAATGCCCTTTTCCAAGGGCATTTTTTATACTTACATTCTTCAATTGGTTATTTTTTTGCAGCGGCAGCAGCTGGAGCAGCTTTACCTGCTGGTGCTTTAGCAGCACTTGCTTCTTCCTGTTTCAACTGACGGGTCATAGTTACAGCCGCGATCGGAATACGTGGAGAGTTCAATACTTCCATATTTTCTGCCGGGATGTTCTCAACGCGTAAGTTTTCGTTCAATTGCAGTTCAGAGATGTCCACTTCCAAAAACTCTTTCAGGTATTTTGGTAAAGTTTTGATCTTAACAGTTTTCATTTTAGTTACCAGTTTACCACCAGCTTTAACCCCTGCAGGAGTACCAACATATTTCAGTGGAAGCGACGCGATAACTTTTTTATCATCTACCAGTTCCAGGAAATCCACGTGAGTCAAAGCATCAGATACTTTACCAAACTGCAGATCTTTCAAAATACAACGGTAAGTTTTACCAGCGACTTTGATTTCAGCGATCATGAATTCTGAAGTGTAGACGATGCTTTTGAATGCCGTAGCCGGAGCTGCGAAATTTACTTCTTCTTTACCACCGTAAATTACAGCTGGCACAAGATCCTGAGAGCGAAGTTGGCGGGTGGCTTTTTTTCCGCTTTCGGTCCTCAGTTGTCCTTCGATTGTAATCGTTTTCATTATTTAGTATTTTTTTATGAGGCGCAAAAGTAGGGAAAAATAGCGGAAAGGCAAGCGATTAAATGAATAAAACGTTATTTCGCCAATACTCTATCATCTCAGGCAGGCTGGCAGACAGATTATAATGCTGGTTTATAAGTAGTTATAAACTATTTATTCCTAAGACGGCCACGAATAAACAAGCTGTTGATACTCTTATTTTCGTAAGCATTTCGGAGTGCGACAGCAAACAATTCGTCTACGGAAAGCACTTTTATTTTCGAAGATTTTTGTTTCAGTGGTATGGTATCGCATACAACCAGTTCTTCCAGTACGCTGTTATCGATATTTTCATAAGCTTTTCCGCTCAATACAGGATGTGTACACAATGCCCTTACACTTCTTGCACCTTTTTCCTTCATGAGTGCGGCACTTTTGGTGAGTGTGCCACCCGTATCGCAGATATCATCGATGAGTACGATATCCCGGTCGGTCACATCTCCGATCACCACCATACTGGCGATCTCGTTGGCCCTTTTGCGGTGTTTATCGCAGATCACCATGTCGCATTCGAAGAAGGAAGCGATCTCCCTGATACGATTGGCGCTGCCCACATCGGGTGCGGCAAAAGTCAGGTTCTTGAGATTAAGGCTTTCTATATATGGGATGAAGATAGCCGAAGAATCGAGGTGATCCACCGGTATGTCAAAGTAACCTTGTATCTGCGGAGCATGAAGATCCATCGTCACCACCCTGTCGGCACCGGCTGCTACCAGCATGTTTGCCATCAGTTTGGAACCGATCGCCACCCTTGGCCGGTCTTTTCTGTCTTGCCTGGCATAGCCGTAATAGGGAACCACCGCAATCACTTTATAAGCTGATGCCCTTTTTGCTGCATCGATCATCAGCAATAATTCCATCATGTTATCGATAGGAGAAAATGTGCTTTGCACCAAAAATACAAAACGGCCACGGATGCTTTCCTGAAATTCGACACCGATCTCGCCATCACTGAAGCGCTGTATATTTACTTTCCCCAATGGCTCTCCAAACTTTTTTGCAATTTTTTCAGCCAGGTATTGAGAGCCGGTTCCGGAAAATATTTTAGCATTAGATTCCATGTCGATAAGAATTGGTGGTGGTGAATGTTGTGCGAAAATACATTTAGTTTACAGGAATTAAAATTTGATTTTATGGAAAATTTAGATAGGGCTGTTTCCAAACCCATCAAATACTGGGCAGTGGACGACCGGCCAAGAGAGAAGATGTTGCGTAAAGGTGCAGCGGCATTGAGTAATTCTGAATTGCTGGCCATACTTATAGTCAGCGGAAATAAAGATAAATCCGCTATCGAGTTAGCAAAAGAAATATTGAGGGCAGGTAATGACAACCTGGATGAACTGGGAAAATTATCGCTGAAATCTTTTCAGAAAATAAAAGGTATAGGCATTGCGAAAGCCGTTACCATAGCGGCTGCGCTGGAGTTGGGAAGAAGGAGGAACAGTTCGGATCTTTTTGAAAAATTATCTGTAAAGAACAGCAAGGAAGTAGCGCAATACTTACGGGTGATGCTCAAAGACTACCGGCTTGAAGTGTTTGCGGTATTATACCTCAACAGGGCCAACAAAGTAAAATCCTTCGAAATCCTTAGCCATGGCGGGATGACGGGTACCGTTGCTGACCCTAGAGTTATTCTGAAACGGTCTCTGGAAGAAGAAGCTACCTCCATTATCCTTTGTCATAATCATCCTTCGGGCAACCTGAAACCGAGCCGTGCAGATAAAGAATTGACCAGTAAAATCAAGCAGGCAGCATCATACCTTGACATCATCGTACTGGATCATATCATTGTAAGTGAAGAGGGGTATTTTAGTTTTGCCGATGAAGGGATGTTATAAAAAAAGCCCCTGTTTTGCAAACAAGGGCTTTTTTTTTCAAATTATTTATTTAGCATCACTGCATATCAATTTAGTGATTCGATGAAAGCGATCATTTTCGCTTCTTTGTTATCATTATCAAAATTCGCATTGGTTAAGAATGCCTGTGCTTTAGCATTGCCCTTAAATTCTTCCCGGAGAAAATTAGCATTTGTCTTTAACTTCTTATACCCTTTTGGATTGGTATTGTCCAAATAATAATATTCGCTTTTCGATTCAAATTGCTGGAGATTCGTCTGGGCAATATTATCTGCCGCTGGCACCATTTCTGATCTGTAAGATTTATACAAACCATATTTAGATCCATTGGTCAGGCGCTGAACGAAAAACTTCTTCTTCTGATCCTGTCTGCTGGCATTTACAAAAATGGCCGGTGTTCCAAGTTGATTCAGCGTATCTTTATTAACCCGGAAAGAATCTATATCGTTAAATTCCAGGTTAAGCAATTTGGTCTCGTTATCTACCAACACACCAAATTTCTGATCGTAAGTATCCCACACTACATTCACATTACGGGCATACCCAACATTCATGAACACATCAGTCGAATTGGATCCACGCAGGAAGGAAGAAGTGCCTTTAACCCTGTACACACCGATAGTTCTGTACACATCGGGGTTTACGCTATAAGGATCAATCCGTCCACCCCGGTTATTCAGGGTAAATGTCAGATCAGGCCCCAGGTCAACAAAATCTGATATCTTATCACCTACAACATGTTGAAACCCTTGAGCGGATGCAGGTTTTATTGTAAAAAGGCAACCTGCGAGTATTACAAAAGTGAAATAAACTTTAAGAGCTTTCATAACATATGATTAAAATGAAGAGTACTTAAAGTTACGAAAGAATTTTATTTATTCAAAGCTTCAAAAAAAGTAACATATTTCAATTCGGTTTTTACATCTGCTTCCAGAGTTTGTAGTGCTGCAGCGTTGTCCTTGAAGTCTTTCTTTAAACCTGAAGCCTTTTTTATACGAACGAATTCTTTTCTTGCACTCATATCCATATAGTAATATTCCGGAGTTATTTCAAATTCGCGAAGGCTGGTTTGTGCTACATCAAGAGCAGCCGGACGCAATTCGGTTTTGTACAGTTTGTACAAATTGAATTTTGAACCATTGGTCAGGCGTTGCAGGTAGAATTTTTTAGAAGGTTCATAACGGCTGGCATTAATAAAAAAAGCCGGTGCCGAAACGATCGCTATATCATCACTGGCAAGTTTTACGGTAAAAGAATCCAACTGCTCAGGTTTGATATCAACAACTTTGGAATGATCATCCTGTAAAACACTGATTTGCTGAGTATTCGCATCGTAGACAAGGGGGATATTTGTTCCCGTTCCTAATGGAGTGTAAATATCTGCTCTATTAGCACCTTTTAATACATAAGAATTACCCTTCACTTTGAATGCTCCTACATTCACAAACTCCTCATTCATTCGGTTAGCTGACTGCATCGTACTTCCATTTAAGAATGTCAAACTAGCCTGTGCATTTGCCACAAAGGCTGATGAAATAAACATCGTACCTAAAACTATACATTTGGTGCGAACTGAATTCCGGGTAATTTTCATAATTTTTAATTGAGAGATTAAACAATTGTGTGAGCAGAAATTAATTCAAGGAGTAAAAACTCTATCCTTAATTCTACATGTCAATTCCTGCACCATTTCTATTACTCAAGGCACAAAGCTTGTAAGCGACGTGTTAAATTTATTAAGCTTCTGCAGTTGGCCCTCCAAAATTGAATGGGATCTCAACTGCTTCAAGATCCTGGATATTTCCATTGGCAGCTTCAAATTTTTGGACGTTATCGATCATTGCTTTCATGAGCCTTTTTGCATGAAAGGGGGTCATGATGATCCGGCTTTTTACTTTACTTTTTGGAGCGCCAGGCATTACATTCACAAAATCTACCACAAACTCCGCATGGCTATGAGTGATGATTGCAAGGTTTGCATATTGCCCTTCTGCTGTTTCTTCAGAAATTTCTATGTTTAGTTGATTCGGTTGTTCTGCCATATAGGTGTATATAAAATTAAAAAGAGGCTACAAAGGTAGCCTCTTTTTTAAAATCAATATTATTATTAATTAACGTGGGCCGATATATTCCCAATGTTCAGTTGCATGCCACCTTCCGATTGTCCATTCAAGGTCAATAGAGTGATCATCTTCGTTGAATTGGCTGCCAGAACCTACTGTAACCACAGTAGAAGGAGTGTTAGCATTGATCATACCCACCACTTTATTTGTTGTAGGATCAAAAGTGATCTGTGGCCTGATACCGGTATTAGCACCACCACCTGTAGCAATACTTACTACGATATAGTTAGCATAATCCCATGATACATCATAGAACAGACCTGTGTTACCACCTACAGTAATAAGATTGTATATCCTTGGTCCTGCAGGATCACCGTAATCACCTTTGTAAAGGCCATTAGCATCTACAAGCGTACCGGTGATTTCGTATTGTCCGTCATATTTGTTTTTTGCACCGATAGTAGTGATGAATTCATCAAAATTACCGCTTACGGTGTAACCAGGTTTATCAACATTAGCAATGAAGAAAGCCAAACCGTAAGTGCTGGATGGATCAAAAGCGATAGCGTTTGTTTTCACCATCAGATATCCTTCCCTTTCTCCTTTTTTGATGGTTACTTTCAAACCGTTAGGAAAGCTATAGAAACTGTTAGGAAACCTTTCATAGTTCTTGTCATTTGCATCATTGTATGCGTCAAGTTTTGCATTAGTTCCTGTAGTATCAAGAGTTACAACAATATCTTCCGGAGCCGGATCTTTTGCTGCAAGACGAACTGTGACATATTTCAGGTTCAATTCTCTGTCTTCGAAATCTACTGCTTTGTTATCAATATGAGCCTGGGAGTTAAGAAACCCAAGTTCTATGATCTTACCGCCTTCTACCCCGGTATGCCCGTAAGTATGGTCTTCAAATTCTTTGTCTTTAAGACAAGAGCTGAATCCTACGACGATCGCAGCAGCAAAAAGAAGTTTTAAATATTTAGTCATTGTTTTGATTTTTTGTGTTTTTACAAATATTTACACGAATTAATTATTATCCCAGAATATACCTGAAGTCTGAGGTTCAGGATTGTTTTCTAAGGCAACATTCGCAGCATTGTAGTTATACTCGTTCTGAGGATACCTAAACCTAAGTGGAATGTGGTTTGAACCAACACTTGGAGCCAGAGATTTTGGAATCAGTGGGTATACTGCCGGGCTACCGGTTGCAGGTCCTGTACCAGCGTAATTATTGATCCTCCTGTAATCTACCCAGGCTTCAAAGTTGTTAACACCAACCAGGCTCAGATATTTCTCTTTATATAAGTTAGCTGCTGAATATGGATTAGCTGCGATAACTACTCCTGCCGCTGTAGAAGCATTTGTAACACCTAACCAATTAAAAGATTCCATAATTGCCGCTTCGTATGTCGTAGCTGCGGCAGGTGTTGCATAAGATGCCCCACCGGTCAAAGCCCAACCACGGGTCTGTGCTTCAGCCTGTAAGAACAAACTTTCTGTAGCAGTCAGCATCCATTGTGGCTGAGAGAAAGACTTAGCCAACCCTGGACCAGCAACCGCTGAAGAATTGTTAGATTTTGGGTTATTAGGATCTGAATCCACAAAACCATAATCGTACCCGAAATAAGTGTTAGTACCAATTGGACTAGCAGCCCTTTCGAAGAAGTATTGATAACGAATATCATTACCCGTCCTCAACAGGTTCAACGTGTAATTATTGGCCCTGTTGTATTTATCGATAACTGTACCGTTGATATCCAATTTGTAAGCATCCCAGAATGGGTTTTGCTGGCTTACTTTAGCTGAGTTCTGAGCTTTAACATACCCCGGCTGAACCGCTGCAGTTTCACCTGCGTTAAGGAAACCATCCGAAGTGATCTTAGCTAACTGAGCATCACGATCTGTGGTTGTAACAACCTGTGAAGTATGCATCAACAACCTCAAACGCTGAGTGTTAATGAATTTTTTCCACATAGTTTGGTTACCCTTGAACATAATGTCTGTAGTTGCAGTAATAGTATTCAACCCATTGTCACCAGGAATTGGCGCGCTAACCAAAGCCATTGCTTCGTCTAACTGAACAAACAGGTTTTTGTAAATATCTGCTCCTTTGTCGTATGCAGGCAAAATATTTCCGTTTACATCGAAAGCTTTGCTATAAGGAACATTGTTGTATGTATCTACGAGATACATGAACCCTACGGTTTTCATTGCCTTAGCAACACCTTCATAAAATTTCTGACCACTTGCATTTGCTTTTTTTGCAATTACAGTATAATCATACAGGTTATCATACCATGAAGCCCAACTACCTGCACCGAAACCGGTAGTGATGTTGTATGATTCTTCTTCCGTACTTGGACCGTAGTCGCCACCGCGTGTCCAGTACCCCATCCAACGGGCCAGTGAAGCATAACCTGCACCTGCATTAGCTGCTGTTGCATTCAATGCATAAGGAAGGATCAGTTCGGGTGTAATAGACTCCTCTGTAGGGCTATTCGGATTTTGATTTATATCCAGGTAACTCTTCTTACAACTAGCGATAGCTAAAGTAAAGAACAGAATCACCAAATAGATGTATTTTTTCATAATTACTTATTTTTTATAGTTATTCTTATGATTTAGAAAGTAACAGTTACGTTAATACCCATAACCCTGGTTGGAGGATTGATCTTAGAGTTACTAACACCTGAGGTATTGGTATTGGTAAAGTTAAAGTCAGGATCTGTGTATTGGTTAGATTTTGGAACAAACAGGAACAGATTCCTTGCATTTAACGTTACGTTAATAGCTTTTACCAATTTTTGGTTTGCGAATACTTCAGCTGGGAAATCATAACCCAGAGAGACTTCACGTACCCTCCATGAATCAGCTTTGATCAGGAAGTTAGAGTTTACGCTCCTGTAAACGCCTGTGTAAAAATCATTTACGTTAGCTACAGTTACGTTAGTATTTTGAACATATTTACCAGTTCCGTCATCATATACTGAATTCGGGAATACGAAACGTTCGCGATGGTTCTGTGCTGTTGCAGCAGATACACCTGTCCAGGCCATTGCAGATGCGATGTTAGCATAAGCATAGTGACCACCCCTGTATTCACCTACAACAGAGAAAGTAATTCCTTTGTAAGTAATAGACGGGCTAAGACCAACGATCCATACTGGCATGCTACGACCGTATTGTTTGTTATTAGGATCAACTACAGGGTAACCATCAGTTGCACCAACGATCACATGACCTTGATCATCCCTTTTGTAATCACTAGCCATGAAAACGAAAGCCGGCTGGCCAACGATAGCATAGTTAGCAGCAGTAGTATAACCACCTGCGAATAACCTGTCAAGACCTGGGTAGATAGATTTTACTTCGCTGGTTCCGTAAGTAGCGTTTCCTTTGAAATTCAATTTAGCAGCACCAATGTTTACCAATGGGCTCAATTTCAAATCCATTTCAATACCCTTGTTTACGAAAGATGCAGCATTCACGTATACGTTTGTATAACCTGTAGCTGAAGAAACAGCAACCGGAATGATCTGATCAGTGTTGTTCTGCGTGTAAGCAGCAACTTCAATACCGATCCTGTTTTTCCAGAAAGTAGCTTCCAGACCAACTTCTTTACTTTCGATGAACTCTGGTTTCAGGTTTGGATCGTACAATGTGTTCTGAGCAGTGTAGCCAGGAACATCAAGTGGGAAACCACCATTGTTTGCTCCGTAAGTTGAAGCCAATGAATATGGAGCGATATCAGCATTTGCTGTTTTGTTCCATGAACCACGAACTTTCAAATAGCTCAGGAAGTTGTCGCTTTTAATAGTCGGGATCGCATCAGATATAACCAAAGAAAGGTTAGCACCTGGGTAGAAGAAGTTATTGTTATCAACAGAAAGAACTGAAGTCCAGTCATTACGGCCAGTCAATTCTAAGTTAGCCCATCCTTTGTAGCTGATCCCTACTGAACCATATAAAGACATGGTACGGCTTGTGCTTACAGAGTTAGAACCAGCTAGTGCTGATTTAGCATTACTTACGTTGTACAACATAGGTACTACAAGGCTGGTAGAACCAACGCTGTTAGAACGTGACTGAGATTCCCTGATATAATGACCAGCGATTACGTTGAAACCGAAGTCACCGGCTTTTTTATTCCAGTTACCGAAGATCTCAGAAGAGATACGGCTGCTGCGTCCGAAAGACTGGCTAACAGCACCTGGGATAGTTGTATTTGTATTAACGTTGATACTTGGGATAGCCAACTGGCCTTTAGAAGTACCTTGTGCATTTGTGTTCCTGAAAGATCCTGCAAGCCTCCATGTGAAGCTCAAAGAAGAAGAAGCTTTGAAGCTCAGATCAAGGTTTGCCAACAGGTCATCTGTCTGACCTTTCTGACGCCAGTTGTCAATCGCTGTATACGGACTTACACCATAGTGGTTGAAGTATGTATTGTAGTTAGCGTATGGGTTATTAGCGAAATCTTTATAAGAAGTGATAGGAACGTGTGCAGGAGTGTTGAAGATAAGGTTCAATAAACCATCATTCAAACCAACGTTGTTCGCTGCATTGTAATCACCCATCTGATTGTCATCAAAAATGTCGTAGTTCTGCTGGATGTAGTTAACATTGAATCCAGCCCTGAATTTACCGTAATCACGGCCGGTATTCAAACGGATACCAGTCCTGCGGTTTTTATCATCAGGCACGATACCTTTAATTCTTGCATCCTGGATACTCAGGTAAAAATCTTTTACACCAAAAGAAACGTCAGTCTGGCTGGTAACACCAGTGTTGAAGAATTCTTTCCTTGAATTGTTAGGGCTATATTTCACCATCTGCTGAGCACCATTTTTCAATGGGTCACCCAATGGAACCATAGAACCATCGAAAGCAGGTCCCCATGACCAGTTTTCATATGGAATATATTCTCCGTAACCACCACTTCCGAATTCATTCTGGAATTTAGGGAACAAAGAAATAGTAGAATACTGTTGAGTCTGGCTGAAAGTTACAGTAGGGTTTTGTTTGCTACCACCTTTTTTAGTAGTAACAACGATAACACCATTACGTGCATCCGGGCCATAAATAGCAGCACCAGAAGCACCTTTAAGAACTGTCACATCCTGAATATCCTGTGGATTGATAGAAGAGATGTAGTTCAAAGGAGTCTGAACACCATCCAACAACAACATCGGGTTGTTGTTACCTGTCAATGAACGGATACCACGAAGGTTGATTTTCACATCTTCGAATACACCATTGTTGATAGAAGTGATGTTCAAACCAGAAACTTTACCTTGAAGGCCGTTAGCCACGTTTACCGGGCTAGACTGGGTAAGTTCTGCGTTGTTCACTTTCGCAGTAGCATAACCAAGGTCTTTTCTTTGCCTTTGGATACCCAATGAAGTAACAACTACTTCAGTCAACTCTGCAGTTTTATTCCTTACAAGAGAAACAGAACCGGAATTTCCAGCTGCATCTGTAGTGATTGCATTGTAGCCTGTTGCAGTGATAGTTAAGCCGCCATTTCCCCTCATTTTAATGGTATAGTTACCATTCTGGTCTGCGACAACATTGTTTTTGGTTCCAGTTTCCAGGATTGTTGCAAAAGGAATAACATTTCCTGTTTCATCAGTCACTTTACCGGTCACCACCCGGGTCTGTGCATATGTTAATACTCCACAAAGCATTAACACAGTAAGCAGTGATAAGAATCTTCTCATGTGCGATTAGTTAAAAAGTTTAATGAATTGTAAAAATAAGGATAAATCGTTAACATAAAAAAAATGTTAATTCTTTTATTTTGCTCCTTTTTCACTTATAATTGAGGACACAAAGCGAGTAAAAAATGCTGCGTGGAAAATAAAAAAATGTTAAAACCTATACATTAATTGCAACCTGACATCAGTTTTATGCTTCTTATATATCTGGTCCAGACCAGTCCCCACGGAAGTTTGATCCGGGTAGATCGTTTGAGCCCATTTTGCCCATAAAGACAGCCTTTTGCTAAAATCGTAGTTGATATTCATATAATAACGATACCCTTTTCCATAAAAGAGTGGGATGGAAAAACTGTATAAAACGTCGCTTTCATAGGCATATAAACGACTATTATAGTCGTCTGTTTCAAAATATTGCAGACGGATATTACCAGACAACGGCTTCATCACGGGTTTGTAAAGCACATCGGCATATAACAGGAACCCATTTGCCGCCGCAGCCCCCTTTTTATCATACCATACCATTTCGGCCCTGCTTCGGATGGTGAATGCGGTGCTGACCCTGTAAGACATCTGTGTACGCCAGTTTTGCTTGGGTTGCGGAACAACCGGGTTCAAGGGAAATTCCTCAGGGTTGAAATTGATCGATTTGGTCTCCGATTTGAACCGGGTATAAATTTCCAGCACTTTATTCGGTTTATAAGTAAGCTGTACCAGGTAATCCGAACCAGTTGTAGGTGCATTCACCCGGTATTTCAGCCACGGAAAACGAAACACATCCGCATAGGCATCTATCCTCCAGCTACTGGCAGGACGGAGGGTGATCCCCGAGAAAAAGCCTTTCTCATTCGTTGGATAAGTATTTTCTGTAAAGGCACTCGTATACAATGATTGATAGCCTTTCGAAATATTCCTGTAGAAAAAACTCATATCCACATTGTTTGAAACACTCATCAGCAAACCGTTTACAAAAGCCAGATAGCCTTTGTCGGTAGTTGCAGCCTCGCCAAAGAAATGCATATTCTTGTAAGTATAGCTGTAATCGAAACTATAATTGCCAAAACTTTTGCCCGTAAGCGCATATTTATTATAGGGTTCCGGCTGTTTTACCAATGGAAATTTGAAACTGTATTGAACTGCATTTATACCCAGATGAAGGCGTTTTATCTGGTAACTGAAGTTACCGCCAAATGCAAGCTGGCGCTGCATCCCCTTATCTTCTACTTCACTTTTTGTACGATGCAATCCGGAAGTTTGCAGGGAGGAAATAAACTCATCAAGATTGGCAGAAGTATCGGCGGCGTTAAAGTTCGCGTCAATTTTTCTGTAAGACCCGAATACGGTCGCTTCCCAGTTATTTTTCGCCAGCGTGATCCCAACACCGCGGTGAAAATTGATCTCACCAGCCGAATTATATGGCCTCAGTACGGAAGCCTGCCTTTTTGTAGCCAGAATATCCGGCCCTTTTTTGAAAGCAAGGCTCATCCATTGAGTCAATCCCTGTCCCAGATTTACGGTAAAATCGCCGATAGCCAACGATCGGACTATCCCAACATTCCGTACAAAAAGGTGTGCTGAATAAAAATCAAATCCATTCTTCTGGCTACCTTTGAAAAATTCTTCGCCGGCATCCTTCTCTCCCACCACACCATATTGTAAAAGATTTTTGTAATTATACTTGTAACGAACAAACAATTTTTGTGGTGAACCTGGATAATAACTGTTGGTAACAGCAGGGTCAGCAAGAAAGCCCCTTGATTTCTCCAGTGTTTGCGAAACCCTTACCAGCACTGACTGATCGCCATCGCGGAGGCGGGTGCTGAGCGCATCCATCATGCCCATATTGGTACTTACAGAAACATAGGGCCTGATCCTTTGTATGGTAGCAATGTCCCAACCCGGAATAGATTGCATTTCATAAATACTGAGTAATTTTCCGAGGACAGACCGGTAAGCGATCAGGCTCTGTATCTGCATGGGCGAGAGCAACCTGAACTCTTTCAGAGTAGCGGCATCAACCGTATTAAGATTGATGGGATTTCGCTGGTACTGCGTCAATTCCTGGAGATAAGAATCATCTTCCGTCTCCATGTCCTCGTTGTTTTCTGTAATATTTTCGAGCTGTTGCTCCACTGTGGTGCTTGGCTGCTCCACCGGATTTACAGGAGTTTCCGTCACCTGCGAAAAAACGCTTGCAGATGCCAGCAAGAATAGAGAAATGATGGCTATTCTTTTCATTCTTTACCCTCCCCGAAGTTTACGATCAATAACAGACCAGGTGAAAAACCGAGTTGCGGATGGTAACTACCGGAAACGTCGAGACGAAGATTTTTCCATCCAACACCAACACCGCCAAATGCGCTACCAGTCTCACTCATAAAGCCTGCTCTTGCAAAAAATTGTTTTTTAAACTGGTATTGAATCCCTCCCACCACATTGATATCGCGGTCTTCTTCTTTCACCATTTCGGCACTTACAGAAAAATTCTCTGATGCATCGTATCCAAGCCCAAGTTTATATGCCGAAGCGAGTTTTTCATCCTGTTCCTTATCCAGCTTTCCACCCACAGGATTGTAAGCGTGAATGCCTGCATTCAGCTTATCGGTAAGATGAAGGATGGCCCCTATTTCAAAATTTACAGTAGAAGCATTGCCATAGGTCGGGATCCTGTATCCATAATAATTGAACTGTACGCCAATATCTACTTTTTTGCCCAGCGAACGGGCATAAGCCAATCCCGCTTTTTGTTCATTAAAATTGGAAAAACCAGAATAATTTGCCTGTACACCAAAATTGCCCAGTCTGGATTTGAATGCTCCTGCAAAACCGTAAACGCTATTATCGGCCAGTAAAAAGCGCTGCTCGCCAAAAACACCGATACCGGAAGTTTTTATTTGTGCCAGCGCCGCCTGGTTGTTGGTAAAAGCAAATGGATCAGTTTGTTGGGTAGAATATGCGCCAAGGCTGATGTATGGCATACTTACGCTATACCTTACAGATTGGGCAAATGAATGTTGTCCGTATAATGAAATAGCCACGGTAAAAATAGCTACCAGGAATGATTTTCTCAAAGCAATAGTTGTTTAGTACAGGAACCGGTGAACAAGTTAAGTAAAAAGCTCAAATAAAACGCAGGCAGTCAAAACATATCATTAAATGAATATTACTTTATACTTTTGCGCATGCAAATTTTAGATGGAAAGATAGTAGCACAGGCTGTTAAAGACAACCTGAAACAACAAACCATAGACCTGAAAGCCAAAGGTGGAAAAACACCGCATCTTGCCGCCATACTCGTGGGCACAGATGGCGCCAGCGAAACATATGTGGCCAGCAAGATCAAAAGCTGCGAAGAGATCGGTTTCAAAAGTACTTTACAACGTTTCGAAAGCGATATTGATGAATCAACGCTCATAGAAGCTATCGAGACATTGAACCAGGATGCGGATGTGGATGGCATTCTGGTACAATTGCCTTTGCCAAAACATTTCAACGAAGAAAAGATCATCAACCTCATAGCACCTGAAAAAGATGTGGATGGTTTTCATCCGATCAGCCTCGGCAAATTGGTGCAGGGATTGCCGACATTCATTTCTGCAACGCCCTATGGCATCATGCTGCTGCTGAAACATTATAACATCGATACGGTTGGCAAACATGCTGTGGTTATTGGCCGCAGCAATATAGTTGGTCGCCCCATGAGCATTTTGCTCAGCCAGAATACCAACCCCGGCAATTGCACCGTAACCCTTTGCCATAGCAAAACACAGAACCTGAAAGATATCTGCCTGCAGGCGGATATCATCGTGGCGGCCTTGGGTAAAGTATCTTTCCTTACGGCGGATATGGTGAAAGAAAATGCAGTGGTGATCGACGTAGGAATTACAAGAGTTGCGGATAGCAGCAAAAAATCAGGCTTTGCCCTGAAAGGAGATGTGGATTTTGAAAATGTAGCGCCGAAATGCAGTTACATCACACCGGTACCGGGTGGTGTAGGACTGATGACCATTGCGGCTTTGCTGATGAATACCTTTAATGCATGTGTGAAGAAATAATGAAGAGTGTAGCTGAACATACCGTGATGCCGGTGATGGAATATTTTTACACCATCCAGGGTGAAGGATTTCACCAGGGAAGGGCTGCGTATTTTATCCGCCTCGGCGGATGCGATGTAGGTTGTGTATGGTGCGATGTAAAAGAAAGCTGGGATGCGGATGCGCACCCGAAAAGATCAGTTGATTTTTTATTGGAAGAAATAAAAAAAACTCCGGCAAAACTGATCGTAATTACCGGTGGCGAACCGCTGATGCACAATCTTGATGAGCTTACGCAAACCTTGCAGCAAAATGGTTTTGAAACAAATATCGAGACCTCCGGCTCATCGCCCTTAAGCGGTAGCTGGGACTGGATCTGCCTTTCACCCAAAAAATTCAAAGCACCGCTGCCTGAAGTGATCGCTGTTGCCAATGAATTGAAAGTGATCGTGTTTAACAGATCGGATTTTAATTGGGCCGAAAATTATGCCGAACAGGTACCGGCCTCCTGCAAATTGTACCTCCAACCTGAATGGAGCAAAGCAAATGAAATGGTGCCGCTGATCGTGGATTATATCAAAGAAAATCCGAAATGGGAATTGTCGTTGCAACTCCATAAGTACATCAATGTTCCATAAGTTTAGGGATTAGAAATTAGAGGTTAGAGGAGGATTAAAGATTTTTGTTTAGAAATTCCTAAATATTATCGTTCTAAACCCTAATCCCTGATCTCTAAACTATTCAGTTTACCTTTATCGGCCATAAAAACCAATATGAAAAGAAAAATCGTTTCCTTATTCAAATTCACTTCCCTGTTCCTTATTCTCAATTCCTTATTTCTTATTTCCTCCGGGCAATGGTATGATCCTGAAAAGGTGAATAAAAAAGCCGGCGAGATCTATGGCAAGGCTTATGAAGAAGCACAGGAAGGCCGATATAAAGAAGCGCTTGCACAGTTGGATGAAGCATTGAAAATCGATCCGAAGTTTGTGGATGTCTATCTCTCACGGGCAGGCATATACGCAAGCATGAAAAATTATAAGGCATCTGTCTCGGATTTTGAAACGGGTTTGCAGATGGATAAGATCTATTCTGAAACATATCTTCTTCCTTACTCTATTTCACTGGCTGGTACCGGTGATTTTGCTAAAGCGCTGGAAGCGGTGAATAAATTCCTGGCGACGCCAAACCTCAATGAACAAAGCATCAAAGCTGGGAAATACAGGAAATCGGTGTACGAATTTGCGTTGCAATACAAAAAAGATAATCCGGCAAACGATTATGTATTTGCCCCGAAAAACCTGGGCGATAACATCAATTCAAAAGCATTGGAATACTTTCCTTCTCTTACGATCGATGGAAGCAAAATGATCTTTACCCGAAGGGAAAATAATGACGAAGATTTTTACGAAAGTAATTTTCAAAACGGCCAGTGGAGCAAAGCCACTCCGGTGGAAGGAAAGATAAATACCAACCTGAATGAAGGCGCACAAAACATTTCGCAGGATGGACAATGGCTGATCTTTACGGGCTGTAATTATCCTGAAGGAGCCGGCAGCTGTGATCTGTACATCGCTTATAAAACAAAATCCGGCAGCTGGACAGAACCCGAAAACCTCAATGCTATCAACACCGAAGCCTGGGAATCTTCGCCCTCACTTTCTCCCGATAAACGTGATCTCTATTTCGCCAGCAACCGCCCCGGCGGATTCGGCGGAAAAGATATCTGGGTAACACATCGCAGCCAGAATGGCAAATGGAGTACTCCCGAAAACCTCGGCCCTGCCGTAAACACGAGTGGTGATGAAGGTTGCCCGTTCATTCATGCAGATAACCAAACCCTTTATTTCAACAGCAATGGCCATATGGGATACGGCATGACGGATCTCTTTGTTTCGAAGAAAAATAATGCTGATAAATGGGAAGCCCCGAAGAACCTGGGTTACCCGATAAATACCATCGATGATGAAGGCTCACTGATCGTTTCTTCGGATGGAAAAACTTCTTATTATGCCAGCGATGGTGGTGATACGAAAGGCGGGCTGGATCTTTACAGCTTTCAATTGAGGGACGATATCAAAGCTGCAAAAACTTATTGGGTAAGAGGAAAAGTGTATGATAAAAAAACGAACCAGGGCCTGCCTTCTTCTGTCGAACTAACGAATATAGCTACCCGAAAACTGATATCGAAATTACAAACAGATGAAGATGGAAATTACCTGGTAACATTGCCTGCCGGAAAAGATTATGCATTCAATGTGAACCGGCGGGGTTATCTTTTTTATTCAGATAATTTTTCGATGCTGAACAATCTTCCTGATTCTTCGCTGACTGTAGATATTCCTTTGCAGCCGATAGAGAAAGGGGCTTCCATCGTGCTCAAAAATATTTTCTTCGAAAGCAAACAATTCACGCTCAAACCTGAGTCCATTTCAGAATTAGACAAGGTTGTAGCGTTACTTACCGAAAATCCCAAATTGACGATACAGATCAACGGGCATACCGATAACGTCGGCAAACCTGCTGACAATTTACTCCTGAGTGTCAACCGTGCAAAAGCGGTGACAGGTTACATCCAAAGTAAAGGTATCGATGCGAAACGTTTGCTGGCGAAGGGTTTTGGCGAAACGGTACCGGTTGCATCCAATGCTACTGAAGAAGGAAGATCGCAGAACAGGAGAACGGAATTAAGTATCACCACCAATTGATAAACTACAAAGCCACGAAGAACACGAAGGCACACAAAGAATTTCAACCTCTTCGTGCCCCTTCGTGGCTTTGTGGTTAAAAAAGGAGAAAAAAAGCAGGATTTCATGTTGTTTTTCCCCATCGAAAAGAAATGTTTTAGGTTAATATTGCCGTTGCCGCTACCCGTGGCAATTGCATATGAACAATGAACTTTTATACCAGCTCGCACTCACGCTTACTCCCAACATCGGCGATGTACACAGCAAAGCGCTGATCAATATTTATGGTAACGTTTCGGATATTTTTAAAGCACCTTTGCACCAACTGGAAAAGATAGAAGGCATTGGAAGAATAAGGGCGAAATCGATCAAATCTTTTGCTGATTTTTCTGTTTGTGAAAATGAAATACGTTTTCTCGAAAAAGAAAAGATCACTCCTGTTTTTATGACAGACGAAATATACCCACAGCGATTATTGCATTGTTACGATAGTCCGCCTCTGCTTTTTTTTAAAGGAAATGCGCATCTCAATGCCCGTAAAATAGTATCCATAGTTGGCACACGTTCCAACTCAGAATATGGCAGGCAGATGTGCGAAAAACTTGTGGAAGAATTGAGCCGGCAAAATGTGACGGTGGTCAGCGGGCTTGCATTTGGCATCGATACGATTGCTCACAAATCGGCTGTGAAAAACAACCTTCCCACCATCGCAGTGCTGGCCCATGGGCTCGACAGGATCTATCCTTCGCAGAATAAATACCTGGCTAAAGAAATGCAGGAATATGGCGGTTTGCTGACAGATTTCCGGAGCGGCACTTCGCCGGACAAACAGAATTTTCCCCGCCGGAACCGGATTGTAGCAGGCATTTGTGATGCGCTCATCGTGGTCGAAAGCAACCGAAGAGGTGGCTCACTCATCACCGCCGAAATTGCCGGCAGCTATCACAAAGACGTCTTCGCCGTTCCCGGCAGGGCCAGCGATATAAAAAGTGAAGGATGCAATTATCTTATCAAAAATAATAAAGCCACCATGATCACTTCAGCGGATGATATTTTGCAGGAAATGAACTGGTCGCCGAAACCACCCGCTTCAAAGAAACAGCAGCAACAATTGTACATAGAATTTTCGCAAAGCGAAAAAATTTTACTCAATATCCTGCAGGAATCTTCCCCTGCGGAAGTGGATGAATTATACCGCCGGTCGGGGCTGAGCAGCGGCGTGGTAGCAGAAGCCCTGTTAATGCTTGAAATGCAGGGCGTAGTGCAGAGCCTGCCCGGAAAAAAATACCAGGTCAGTTAGAATTAAGAATGGCTTCGATTTGAAACGTTTCCCCCGGGGGCAGTAAACATTATAGGTTGGATACATTCTTAATTCTTAATTTTTAATTCTTAATTGGATTTTTTATCTTTGCACATGGCTACAATAAATAACTCCTCCAGTAACAAATCCCCCAAATTTTTCGGCGAAGGTTTAACGTTTGATGACGTGCTGCTGATGCCTGCATATTCCGAAATACTTCCCCGTGAAGTGGATATCCGCACACAGCTGACCAGGACCATTGCCCTCAATATTCCAATGCTGAGCGCAGCAATGGATACCGTAACCGAAGCCCAGCTGGCCATTGCGCTGGCCCGGGAAGGCGGACTGGGGATATTACATAAAAATATGACCATCGATCACCAGGCCGACCAGGTACGCAAAGTGAAACGCAGCGAGAACGGATTGATCCTTGATCCCATCACGCTTACGCCGGATGCTACTATTGGCGAGGCTTTGCGCCTGATGAAAGAAAACAGGATCGGTGGAATTCCGGTAGTGGATGCACAACAGACACTTGTAGGTATCCTCACCAACAGGGACCTTCGTTTTGAGATCAACCATAAAGAAAAAGTAGGCAATGTGATGACTTCACAAAATCTCATTACAGCACCGGAAGGAACAGATCTGAAGAAAGCAGAACTCATTTTCAAGAAAAATAAGATCGAGAAACTGCCCGTAGTAAATAAAAAAGGGAAACTGATAGGCCTCGTAACATTTGGCGATATATTGAAGCTGAAAAGCCATCCGCATGCCATCAAAGACGATTTCGGAAGATTGCTGGTAGGTGCCGGTGTTGGCATCACCCGCGATACTTTACAAAGGGTGGAAGCACTCAGCAAAGCGGGTGTGGATGTCATCTGTCTTGATAGTGCCCATGGCCATACCAAAGGGGTGATCGACATGCTGAAGTCTATCAAGAAATCGTTCAAAGGATTGCAGGTGATCGCAGGAAATGTGGGTACTGCTGCCGGCGCAAAAGCCCTTGCAGATGCAGGCGCCGATGCGGTAAAAGTTGGCATCGGACCTGGTTCTATTTGTACCACCAGGATCGTTGCAGGCACAGGTGTTCCACAGATCACCGCGGTAATGGAAGCTGCAGCCGCCTTGAAAGGCCGCAATGTAGGCATCATCAGCGATGGCGGTATCCGTTACACCGGCGATATGGTGAAAGCATTGGCAGCAGGCGCTACTTGTGTGATGATGGGGAATGTATTTGCCGGCACAGAAGAAAGTCCGGGCGAAACCATCATTTACGAAGGAAGAAAATTCAAACAATACCGCGGCATGGGATCGCTGGGCGCAATGGCACAAGGCAGCAGCGACCGCTATTTCCAGGATGTGGAAGATGATATCAAAAAATTCGTTCCCGAAGGGATTGAAGGACGTGTCCCTTTCAAAGGCAACCTGAGGGAAGTAGCGCACCAGTTCACCGGTGGATTAAAAGCGGGTATGGGTTATTGCGGGGCAGCTACCATCAAAGCTTTGCAGAATGCAACCTTTGTGAAGATCACCAACGCGGGTATCAAAGAAAGCCATGCACATGATATCGCTATCACGAAGGAAGCGCCAAATTATAGCCGATAAAATTTATAATGGATAACGGAACAATGGATAATGCTTTCACAGGAAAGTCTTTTCAATAAAAGAAAACTAATGCCATCCGAAAACATTATCCATTATTCATTATACAATTATCCATTATTATGAATTTTTTTTCAAAGATCATTTTAATCATCCTTTTTGCGGCGATGCAAAACCTGGCTTCTGCCCAGGATTCATCGCGGCTGCGGATATCCTTACTTACCTGTACACCGGGCGAAGAATTGTACAGTACGTTTGGCCACAGTGCCCTGAGAGTGATAGACAGCAACAGTGTGTCGGATATGGTCTTCAACTATGGTACTTTCAATTTTGAAGAAAAAGGGTTTTACGTAAAATTCATCCGCGGAAAATTATTGTATTGCCTGAGTTGGTCCTCGTTTGAAGATTTTAAAGCGGATTACCAGTTTGAAAACAGGGGCATTACAGAACAGGTACTGAATTTTACCGGCGAAGAAAAGCTGAAGATCATGGCTGCCATCCGGGAAAATGCCAGGGAAGAGAACCGGTATTACAAATATGATTTTTTTCTTGACAACTGTACCACCCGCCTCCGCGACCTGATAGAAAAAAACAAAACTCCCCGGCCGCAGTTGCCTGCGGTGATGCCACAAAACTTTCGCTTTCGTCAGGCAATACACCAGTACCTTGATCAGAATAAAAAAGACTGGAGCAAACTGGGCATCGACATTTTACTTGGCGCTCCTTGTGACGCGGTGATGACCACCGCTCAACAGGAATTTTTACCAGACAACCTGATGATCGCATTGGATAGCACGAAGAATATTTCAATGGTACAATCTTCGCAAAATCTTTACCAGCTGAACCCGCAGCGGATAACTACATCATGGTTCACACCATTGATCTGTTTTTCAGCCTTGCTATTGATCTTCATCCTGATAAGCCTGGCAGGCGAAAGAGCCCGTGTTTTAATTAATCTTTTAGACGGTTTACTATTCTTTTTCACAGGCGCATTAGGTATACTGCTGCTCTTCATGTGGTTTGGTACGGATCACAGCATGACAAAAACCAACTATAATCTTCTCTGGGCTTTTCCCACACATATTATCATCGCATTTTTTATGAACAGCAAGAAAAGCCGGGTCAAAAATTATTTCCTCTTCACCACTTTGGGCATGACATTGGTACTTATCTGCTGGTCATTTTTACCTCAACAAATGAACAACGCGTTGTTGCCTTTGGCTACCTTGATCTTATTCAGGGCATTTGTCCGCTATCGCAAAATGAAGGCAGCAATGTAAGTTCAGGTTAAAAGGAACTTATGTTAAAAAAAATCACTTTTTCGGGATCTGTTATCCACTATACCCTTTTGGGGAAAGGTAAACCTGTAGTATTTGTTCACGGCTTTGCCGAAGACAGCAGCGTATGGCATAACCAGTTGGCTGCCCTTGAAGCTGATCATTTACTTATCATCCCGGATCTGCCCGGCAGCGGAAACTCAGAAATCCTCCATAAAGAAAATGTTTCGCTGGAAGATCTTGCGGAATGCATCAAATCGATCCTGGATCACGAACAGATCGCTGAATGCATCATGATCGGGCACAGTATGGGAGGCTATATCACCCTGGCTTTTGCAGAAAAATACCCTACCCTGTTATCGGCGTTCTTGCTCTTCCACTCCAGCGCCTATGCGGATGATGCGGAAAAAGTAGCTGCCAGGAAAAAAGGCATCGGGTTCATACTTGAAAAGGGTGCCGAAGCGTTCCTTAAAGCAACCATACCGGGATTATTTTACGATTCAACAAAAAGCAAGGCCGAAATGGATGACCTGCTGAAAAAAAGCAGTTCGTTTTCGCCGGAGGCGCTGATACAATATTACACGGCAATGATCAATCGTCCAGACAGGACGAAGGTGCTGCGGGAATTTGAAGGTCCCATTGGATTCATCATGGGGCAGCATGATAAAGCGGTGCCCTTTGAACAAACCCTGCAGCAATCGCATCTGCCTAAAATGTCGTACGTATACATATTGCGAAGCAGTGCGCATATGGGAATGCTGGAGGAAACAGCAAAAGCCAACGGGATTTTATCAAATTTTTTACAAATCAACCAGATTATCTTACACCCAAGACAGCATTATTGATTATTTTACGGTCTTATAGTTAACGATGAAGAAAGGACTGCTTATATTGCTTCTGATGATCTGCGGCATACCTGCCGTTTTTGCGAAGCATATCATCGGCGGGGAAATCATCTATAGCTATGTTGGCCCCGGACAGGCTCCCAACTCCAAGATATATACGATCACAGTACGCCTTTTCAGGGATGGCCAGAATTGTTCGGCAGCCACCAGTTGCGCAGAGTTGCCCGCATCGATTCCGATCGGGATATTCAACAGCGACAACAATGTGCTCAACAGGCCGATATTTAATGTTAATCAGACTTCCTTCGTCAGCGGGCTCCCGATAACGCTCAAGCCTGCCTGCCTTACCAATGAACCAGTATTTCAATACGAAGCGGCTGATTATGTATTTAATGTGGAACTGCCGGATAATGCTGCCGGATACACGATCACTTACCAGACATGTTGCCGGGTAACCGGCATCGCAAACGGAGGAAGTGACCAGGGCGCCAACTACACTACACAAATACCCGGCAATAATATTCTTATCAATGGGCTGACTGACAACAGTGCCCGCTACCGTACGGGAATTTCTGTTATCTGTTACAACAAGGCTTTCAAACTCGATTTCAGTGCAGAAGACCCGGATCCACAGGATTCATTGGTATATTATTTCTGTGATGCATTAAATGCGGTTGGCGCACAGAATACAGGATTTACACAGTTTGTGCCACCACCTTATGTGTCTATCAGTTATTACGCACCTTACAATGGCAATACTCCGTTGGGACCACTGGCAACGATCGATCCTAAAACGGGCATCATTTCCGGAACAGCTCCGGGAACAGGCAAATATGTAGTATCGGTTTGTGTAGACTCCTACAGGGATGGACGTTTTCTGAATACACATCGCAAAGACTTCATTGTTACCGTTGCCCCCTGCGATTTCGCAGGCTCGGAGTTGAATCCTACTTACACCAATTGTAAAGACTCTACTTTCACTTTTCAAAACCTGAATAACTCACCGCTCAATATCAGCTTTCTCTGGGATTTTGGTGATGGGAACACATCTACCCAGGCAAGCCCTACTCATACTTATGCAGATACCGGCCTCTACACCATCAAACTGGTGGTGAATAAAGGATCGGAATGTGCCGATTCCGTAACAGCGCCATTGAGAGTTTATCCCAGATTCGCCCCGGATTTCAGGCAAAATTCGCCAATGTGTAAAAATGTTCCGGTCCAATTCACCGACCTTACTTTTGCCACTTACGGACCGGTAGATAAATGGAAATGGGATTTTGGTATCCCAACCACATTGGCCGATACCAGCCGTTTGAAAAATCCAAGCTTTGCCTATCCTCTTGCGGGTGAATATAAAGTTTTGCTGACCTCGGGCAGTATCAAAGGCTGTAGTGATACGGTTTCGAAAATAGTTACGATCGTCGACAAACCGCCATTCAGCGTTACCAACGATACACTCATTTGTTCTATCGACACGCTCAGGCTCAATGCCATTGCCAACAGTCCCGGCACTGTTACCTGGAGCCCGAATTACATGATCAGTAATATCCATAGTTTCACGCCATTGGTAAGCCCGGATGTTACTACAACCTATTATGTAACCTACAATGATAATTTCGGATGCTCCACCACTGATTCCGTAAAAATAAGGGTAGTGGATTTTGTGACCTTATCAGCCATTCCGGATACTACGATCTGCCGAACGGATAAACTTACGCTACAAGTCAGCAGCGATGCGCTGCAATATACCTGGACACCTGCAGCGACGCTGAGTAGTGCCACGGTACAAAGCCCGGTTGCTACGCCTACGGCAGCCTCTACGACTTATCGGGTAACCGGCCGCATAGGTAAATGTTTCAAAACAGAAGATATCGTTGTCAGGACCGTACCTTATCCCAAAGCGAATGCAGGAAAAGATACTACTATCTGTTTTGGCTTTAATGCTCAACTTCATGCAACCGGTGGAAGCATTTACACCTGGTCGCCCACTTTTTTCCTGAACGCGTCCAATATTGCCAACCCGATATCTCAGGCGCCAACCGCCAACATCCAGTATATAGTAACGGTAAGGGATACACTCGGTTGTCCGAAGCCGGTCAATGATACCATGCTGGTAAACGTGGTGAGGATCATTGCTGATGCAGGGCCAAGGGATACCGCTGTTGTAACAGGACAGCCATTGCAGTTATTTGCTTCGGTGAATATTCCGAATGGTATCTATACATGGAGCCCGGGAACATGGCTTTCGAGTACCACCAGCCCTAACCCGGTATCATTGCCGGAAGGAGATATTCAATACACACTGGCTATCAGGAACAGCATCGGCTGTATCGGAAGGGATACGATCAATGTAAAACTTTACCTGGTAAAACCTGATATATATGTACCGTCCGCGTTCACCCCTAACGGTGATGCGACCAACCCGAATTTCAAACCGATCGCATTGGGCATCCGCTCTCTCGAATCTTTCCGGGTGTATAATCGCTGGGGGCAGTTGGTCTTCGCCACTACACAGATAGGAACCGGCTGGGACGGTACTTTTGGCGGACGTGGGCAGGAAGCAGCAACGTATGTCTGGTATGCCGAAGCGACAGATTACCTGGGTAAAAAAATAAAGAAAAAAGGATCCGTTGTGCTGATCCGTTAAACCATCAATTTCCACCATGACAAAAACAGTTCTGATCACTGGCGCAACTTCCGGTATAGGAAAGGCATGCGCTGAACGATTTGCAAAAGAGAAATACAACCTCATACTTACAGGAAGAAGGCAGGAGCGGCTTGATACGATTAAAGCAGAGCTGGAAAGAAAATTTTCCATCCGTGTTTTCACCAGCTGTTTTGATGTGCAGGATAAAAAAGCAGTATTCGATTCCATAAAGGCATTGCCTGAAGAATGGCAGCAGGTGCACATCCTCATCAACAATGCCGGCCTTGCTTTAGGCAGGGAAGCTTTTGATGAAGCCGATATGGATGATTGGGAAACGATGATGCATACCAATGTCGATGGCTTGTTGTACGTGAGCCGGGCAGTTTTGCCACTGATAAAAAATACCGGTGAAGGACATATCATCAACATCGGTTCCATTGCGGGTAAAGAAGTGTATGAAAATGGAAATGTTTATTGCGCCAGCAAATTTGCCGTGGATGCCATCACGCGATCTATGAGAATTGATCTGTTGAAGCATGGCATTAAAGTTACAGGTATACATCCGGGTGCGGTGGAAACCGAATTTTCTATCGTGAGGTGTAAAGGCGAGGAAACAAAAGCGAATGCAACCTACAAAGGATTGACACCGCTGACCGGTGAAGACATTGCCGATACGATCTTTTATTGCGCCAGCCTTCCAAAGCATGTATGTGTTAACGATCTGGTGATCACACCTTTACAACAGGCAAGCACATATTATTTCTTTAAGAAAGACTAAACCGGCATTTTATACGTTATAGTTAAGTCGAAGTAATTGACCCCGGTCAATATTCCCTGTAACTTGAATAAATGATGGGCGATCATTAGGAATCCTGATTTTTTGGTACTATCCTTGCCTATCCTTTTTTCTTATTATAACCACAAATGAAAAACCACCTTACCACCCTACTGGCCATCTTATTCCTTTTCGGAGGATTATCTACCCAGGCGCAACAAGTCATACGACAAATGCCTTGTAAAAATCAGGACATCATACACCAGGCCGACAGCATCAAACAGGAATTAGCAAAACAAGGTTTTCTTATCGTCAAAGAAGCATCGATGACCATGGAAAGCGAATATGAAATGCCCGTGATCGTGCCACTTGTTGAAGGCAGCTGGTACCAGTTTGTTTTTATCGGTGATGTAAGTTCCAAATTATACGAAGTACGCATGTTTGACTGGAATGAAAAACAGGTGGCGTATCAGAAAAAACAATGGGGAGATGTGGATGGAAATGTGATAAGCTACTCTTACATTCCACGTTTCTCGGAATACCACATGATCAAACCTCTGCAGGTAAATAAGAAAAAGAAAAAAGAATTGTGTGGATATGTGATGTTGCTGAAGAAAACGAAATGACGAAAGACGATAGACCACCGACGACGGACAACAGACGACCGTTATGTCAAAATGATTGAAGTTTATCAGATTGCTGATTTTTCATAAATGATCAAATTTTACAAAGCTACGGTGGCCGGTCGTCAATGGCCGATCATCGTCTCTAGTTTGTACACTCCGCATTCCTGCGGAGTTTTTTATTCAGTAAGTTTGCAAAAAAAAGCATGGCACATCAACCTGTCTATTATGGTGAATACCTGCAACTGGACAAGATAATAGAAGCCCAATTTCCTGAAAGCGATAAACCCGGTAACGAACCTGCACACGATGAAATGTTGTTCATCATCATTCACCAGGCGTATGAATTATGGTTCAAACAGATCTTATTTGAAGTAAATTCTGTAATAGAGATCATGAGCAAACCTGCGCTGAATGACAACTCCGCCGAATTACAGACTGTAGTGCACCGGCTTCAACGCACCGTTACCATCCTTAAAGTCCTCGTACAACAGATAGACATTCTTGAAACAATGACGCCGATGGATTTCCTTGATTTCAGGGATATGCTGCGTCCTGCATCAGGTTTCCAGAGCTGGCAATTCAAGATCATTGAAGCTAAACTTGGATTGAAATTTGAAAAAAGACACGGACAGGAATATTATATTTCGCAGCTTCAGCAAAAAGACATTGATACCATACAAAAAGCGGAAGATGGAAGATCAGTGATCGAACTGATCAACAAATGGCTGGAACGCATGCCTTTTGCAGAAGATGAAAAATACAGCAGCCTTTTTGCCGGTGGTTCTTTCTGGAATGAATATGAAAAGGTTTACAGCAGCAGCCTTTCTGAAGCAGAAAAAAATAACCTTAGCTTTTTCAAAAATATTTTCTTCTCAACAGAAGAAAATCCTGAGCGTGCCCTGACACCAAAAGCATGCCGCTCGGCATTGTTCATCATGCTGTATCGTGGTTACCCGATGCTCGAATTGCCTTTTCAATTGCTGGATACTTTATTGGAGATCGACAATCAATTAGGTAACTGGCGTTATCGGCATATCAATATGGTTCGGCGCATGATCGGCACACGCATAGGCACAGGAGGGAGTACCGGCGCAGGTTACCTGCAAGGCGCCATGGACAGACATTGTATTTTTAAAGAGATCTCACAGCTGAACAGCTTTTTGATCGACAGGAGAAAACTCCCGGAATTACCAAAAGGATTGGCGGAAAAACTGGGGTATAATTTTTAGTTTTGATTACACGAATTAGCTAACAAACACCCGGAGGTTTTGAAAACCTCCGGGGTTTACATCGAATTGCAAATGCCCCGTTTTAGACGGGGCATTTATATTATAAGTTTGAAGATTTGACTTTCACAACCGAAGCAAGAGCTTCGGTCTACACGAGTTCTTTCAATTTTTCCACCACCGCATCCACTTCTTCTTTTGTATTGTGTTTGCTGAAACTGAAACGAACAGTCACCTGGTTGGGGTTGTTGTTGATCGCCCTTATCACATGGCTGCCTTGCTCTGCGCCCGAAGTACAGGCACTTCCTCCGCTGGCGCAGATATTACCTATATCAAGATTGAACAGGATCATTTCTGACTTTTCCGTTTTAGGAAAACTTGCACTCAATACCGTGTACAGGCTGTGTCCAAATACATCGCCATTAAACCCGATTCCAGGAATATTCTTTTTCAATTCCTGGTGCATATAATGTTTCAATGCAGCGATGTGTGCGCTATCATCTTCATACCTTGCCGTAGCATTCTCCAGTGCTTTTGCGAAGCCGACGATACCATACAGATTTTCGGTACCTGCGCGCATATCACGCTCCTGCCCGCCACCATGAATGAAAGGCTTGATACGCACATTTTCGTTGATATACAAAAGCCCCACTCCTTTCGGGCCATGAAATTTGTGTGCAGCACCAGTGATGAAATGTACCGGCGTTTTACGCAGATCAATCGGGAAATGTCCGACAGTCTGTACGGTATCGCTGTGAAAAATGGCATTATACAATTTACACAATTCACCTACGGCAAAAATATCGAGTACATTTCCGATCTCGTTATTCGCATGCATCAGCGACACCAATGTTTTATCTTCAGAGCCTGCGAGCAAAGTTTCCAGGTCGTCCAGATCAATATGCCCGTTGGGCAAAAGCTGAACAAAGCTGAGTTTTACAGAACCCATTTTGGCAAGATGCTCCACAGTGTGTAATACAGCGTGATGTTCTATCGGGGAAGTGATGATGTGTTTGCAACCAAGATCACGCACTGCGGCAAGAATCGCGGTATTGCTGCTTTCGGTGCCACCACTGGTAAAGAAAATTTCCGCAGGATGAGCATTCAATATTTTGGCGACAGATTTCCTGGCGGTTTCAATCGCAATCTTGGATTCCCTTCCGTAAGAATAAATGGAAGACGGATTACCAAATTTCTCTGTGAGATATGGCATCATCGCATCCAGTACTTCCGGGTCCAGCGATGTGGTTGCGGCATTATCAAAATAGATCTTGTTCATGTTGCTTCTTTAGGTTCGAGGTTTTAAAAGGATCGATGATCTATGATCTATTATCTTTAGAACGTTCTAAAGATAATAGATCATAGATCATCGATCTTACATTGCTTCCTGTATATCTTTCATCAGCCTCAATGCGATATTATTGGCCGTATTTTCATGATTGCTTTCAGCATAAATGCGAATGATCGGTTCAGTATTGCTCGTACGCAAATGAACCCAGTCAGTTTCGAATTCTATCTTCAGGCCATCATCCGTATTGATCGGTTGATGCTTGTACTTTTCTTTTATCTTTTCGAAGACGGTTTTAACGTCCGTTCCGTTATCGAGCTGGATCTTATTTTTGCTCATGAAATAATCCGGGTAGGTCTGCCTCAATTGTTTGATGCTTTTCTGGCTTTTGGCAAGGTATGTAAGGAACAATGCGATACCGATCAACGCATCCCTTCCATAATGCAATTCCGGAACGATGATGCCGCCATTACCTTCGCCGCCTATCACCGCATTTACTGCTTTCATCTTATTTACCACATTCACTTCGCCTACGGCGCTGGCAAAATATTCGCCGCCATGCTTCACCGTCACATCTTTCAACGCACGGGTCGAAGACATATTGCTCACCGTATTGCCCTTTTGGTTGGATAAGATATAATCCGCTACGGCCACCAGGGTATATTCTTCGCCAAACATGCTGCCATCTTCGCAAACAAAACAAAGCCTGTCCACATCGGGATCTACCGCGATGCCCAGCGATGCCTTCTGTGATACCACTTCCCTGCTCAACGCAGTAAGGTTATCCGGCAAAGGTTCGGGATTGTGGGCAAAATTGCCAAAATCATCTTCAAATAAAACAGTATAACGTGCTACACCGAGCGCTTTAAACAATGCCGGCAAAGCGATGGCACCAGTGCTGTTCACCACATCCGCCACGATATTAAATCCGGCTTCTGTAATCGCTTTGATATCCACCAGCGGATGTTTGATCACCGCTTCAATGTGGGCATCCAGAGTAGAATCATCCTGGGTTGTGACACCCATTTTTTCTACCGAAGCAAAATTAAATGCTTCCTGCTCCGCAATGGAAAGGATCAACTGGCCTTCATCACCACTGATGAATTCCCCTTTGTTGTTCAGCAACTTCAAGGCATTCCATTCTTTTGGATTATGGCTTGCCGTTAGTATGATCCCACCATCAGCATTCAACAATGTTACCGCCATTTCCACCGTAGGTGTAGTGCTGTAATCCGTATCCACCACATCAATTCCCAATCCGTTCAATGTTGCTACAACGAGATTTTTTACCATGGCTCCGCTGATGCGGCCATCACGTCCGATCACCACTTTCAGGTTGCTGCTTTTATCCGGGTTCGTCTGCTGAAGCCAGGTGCCGTAAGCGGCGGCAAATTTCACTACGTCTACCGGGGTAAGGTTATCATTGGTTTGTCCGCCGATGGTTCCGCGTATCCCCGAAATACTCTTGATTAACGACATTTTTTATTGCTTTTTAAGGGATGCAAATATACGAAAGAGTTGCTGAGAGTGCCTGCATCCATAGTATGATTTCTTTACTAAATGAGGTAAAACTGCTGTAAACGGATGGTTTCAAGCGGTTGCGTGATTTTTGGATGCTGGATGCTGGATGCTGGATCGGAGCGAAGAAGATATTTAGAACATATCGAAGAATCAAGTAAAATTGCTTTGTTTAGAAATACCAGCAGCCAGTATCCAGTATCTAGCATCCCTCTCCTATCTTTGCCCTATGAAAGGTCCATGGTTCAAAAGCTGGTTTAATTCGCCTTATTATCATCAGCTGTATTTTCACCGCGATGAAAAGGAAGCTGCTGCATTCATCAACAAACTGATCGATTATCTGCAGCCTCAACAAGGTAGTAAAATGCTGGATGTCGCCTGCGGAAAAGGGCGCCATTCGATGCAATTATCTGCAAAGGGATTTGACGTGACCGGTATTGACCTCAGCGAAGACAGCATCGCTGAAGCTTTGGAGCACGAAAACGAAAACCTGCATTTTTTTACACATGACATGCGGCTTCCCTTCTGGATAAATTATTTCGATTTCGCTTTTAATTTTTTCACCAGCTTCGGTTATTTCCGGACCGAAAGGGAGCACGATAATTCTATTCGCAGCATTGCGCAATCCATCAGACCCAAAGGAACTTTCGTGATGGATTACCTGAATGTTCATTATGCCGAAGATCACCTTATCCATAAATCTGAAAAGGAAATAGATGATATCAATTTTGTTATCACCAAGTGGTTTGACGAACATCATTTCTACAAAAAAATAGAAGTGGAAGATGAAACACAGGCAGAACCTTTGATCTATACAGAGAAAGTTGCAAAGTTCTCCCTCGGCGATTTTACAGATATGTTCGCCTACCAGGGATTACAGATAAAAGAAGTTTTTGGAGATTACAATTTTGGGAATTACGATGTAAAAAAGTCGCCTCGTTTAATTATGATCGCTGAGAAAGTGAGGTGACGATTACCGACCACCGACCACCGACTACGGACCACCGACGACGGACAACCGACCACCGACCACCGTACTTTCTCACGAATTGCAGGCATTACAAATTTCCATCTTTAAAATTGTTTGAATTTTTAAAACGCTTCGGTCGTCGCTAGTCGCTAGTCGGTCGTCGGTCGTCGGTGGTCGCTAGTCTACTTATTATTAAACAACATCCACCTCGCCGTTTCATACATCGCGGAAGTAAGTCTGGACATTTCTTTTTTGATGGAATCCTGTTGCGGTATACTGATCGTCAAAGAATCTGATTTTATCGGCACCAGTTCTTCTTTTTGTATCCGTATATTTTTCCGGTAAAAATAATCGTCATTGGCAATGCCGATCCAACCGGGTGCATGATAAATGATGAAGGCCGCGTTTCCTCTTTTATTTGGATTTAGCAGGTCTCGTCCCAAAGTAGAATTTGTGTAAGGCTGTTGCAACATTCCGGCGATGGTTGGTAACACGTCAATCTGCGAAACGGTCTCCGTGCGCCTTTGGGGCGTAAGCAAGGGTGAATAAAATAACAAGGGCACATGTTCATCGCTCAAACGCTGCTCTGTCCACGCTTTCGGGTAAACCGCCGAAGCATTGCCTTCCACTCCATGATCTCCTACAAATACAAAAATGGTATTATTAAAGTAGCGTTCTTTTTGCGCCGCTTCGATAAATCTCCTGAAGCAATAATCAGTGTAGGCAAATGCATTGTATTCTTTCAATGATTCAAAACCATTTTTTTGCAATTCTTCTTCCGGGATATTCTTTTGTATAAAATCATTATCCTCTTCAGGTATGTTAAAAGGGCGATGGTTATCCGCTGTCTGAATGATCGCAAAGAAAGGTTTTACCTGTTTGGCCATCACTTTGTTAGCCTCCAGGAAAAGGTTCTTGTCGCTGATACCCCACACATTGATCGGCTTTGCATCATAACTTCCTTCTTCGTAGATCTTAACACCATGGATATTTTTTATCAGGCCGTTGAAATTATTGAACTGGCTTCTTCCTCCAATAAAATAAAATTTATCGTACCCTTCAAAATCATTGATGATCATCCGCTGGCTTACGCTCTCTTCATTCCGCGTAGCGAATTTACTCAATTGCACATCCGGTATGCCGGTAAGCGTAGCAAATACACCACGTGCTGTACCGAATGTCGGAGAAAAACATTTTTCAAAAAAAATCCCCTGCCTGCTAAGCGAATCAAAATATGGAGTAGTATTCAACACATTGCCGCTCATGCTGCTTTTGTACATGCTAAAGCTTTCACAGATCACCAATACCACGTTGGGCTGGCTTTCGAGCGCTTTGCTTCCGGGATGTATGAGGCGTGTATACTTATTGCTCCACACATTGTTAAGATTGAGAAAATTGCTCATCACCGGAAAATATTCCTGCGCCCGGGTGTTATAATCCGGATCGCGGAAGCGTAAAGTGGTGAAAAAATTCTGCAGCGGATTCAGCGCCAGGTTGCTTTTGAATTCGTCATTCAGGCTGAAAGCACGAAAAAAATTCAACGGTTTGATGGTCAGGAATCCATACATGAACCATCCGAGCAGCAATAGTGCCGCAAAATGCCAGCGACGGCGATAAGTAAACTTATGTATGTTCACATTCCTATCATGCACATCTACGTGTGTGCGCCTGAACATCCACACCATCATCAGCACGGCACCCACAAGCCCGATAAGTATCCATATCACCGGGTAACTTTGCCAGACCATTTTCAAACTTTCCTTCGGGTCTTCGGCAAATATCAAAGCATCGGCATTCAATCTTGCATTGATGTAAGAGAATTGTCCGAAATCGGCCCCATAAAAAAACAATACCAGCAATGTGATAATTCCAAGATACAATGTCCATATTTTCTTGGAACGCTGGCTGCTGAATGGGGCGAGCTTGGGAAAAAGTGATAAGATCGCGATGGGAAATAAAATGAACGCGATCCAGCGCAGGTCATACTTTAGACCCAACCAAAAAGAGGGCAGCAGATCGGTGACCGGTATTGCCTTCGGCTTGAAACAAACGACCGTAGCCACCCTGAATGCAGTAAAGATCAGCAGATAAATGAAAAACAACTTCACTATCCATTGGATCGTTTTTGGCACCCGCCATTTTATAAGCATAGCTTTACAAATATGAATTGAGCGACAAAGTTATAGTATAGCAGTTTTAAAACCCCTACTTTTTCTTTTTGTTGTTCAGCAGCTGATATTGCGCTGTAAGGTACCAGGCTTCGGTAAGTTCTGCCATCCGCTGTTTGGCGCTGTCGTTATTAACCGGCAGATTATTCAACACCGAAACAAATTCTGTAATGCCTGTTTTCAGATTCTTCGTGTAATAGTAATCGTTACTGACGAGCCCCATGTTCATGATATCCGGATCGGCAATGAACGCATAATGCGTCTTCGGCAATGTATCAAAAAGGTTTCTTCCAAATGCGGAATTGGTGTAGGATTGTTTTGCAAGCGTAGCCACACTCGGCAATATATCCAGTTGGGAAGCTGCATCGCGGATACGTTTTGGTTGGATCAGTTTTGGTGCGTAAAACAGCAGCGGCACATGTTCGGCCAATATTCCCTGTTTGGTAAAACTTTGTGGAAACATATCGCCGGAATCACCGCGAAGGCCGTGATCCCCGACAAAAACAAAGATGGTATTATCAAAGAACGGCTGTTTTTTGGCCGCTTCAATGAATTTGCGGTAGCAGAAATCAGTATACCTGAAAGCATTCAACTGGTCGTTATCATCGAATCCATATTTTGTAAGCGTATCTTTTGGATACTCTACTTTTTTAAACTCCTGCTGATCCTGCGCCGGGATGGTATACGGACGATGATTGTCTGCAGTTTGAATGATGCTGATAAAAGGTTTTTGTTGTTGTCCCAGAATATTACTTGCTTCCAGGAAAAGATTCTTATCGCTGATGCCCCACACATCTACTTTTTTTGCCTTAAAATCTTCTTCTTCATAAATCTTAAGGTTATCTATATTATTGGTTAACAACCCACGGATATTCGCCCAAGTAGTGCTTCCGCCCAGAAAATAAAATTTATCATAGCCGGTAAAATCGTTGATGATGGTATGCTGATCCACCGCGAGCGGATTTCTGCTGGCAGTGCTACCCCGCTGTACATCGGGTATACCAGTAATGGTTGCCCAAACACCACGGGCAGTGCCGAATGCAGGCGTGAAACAACGTTCAAAGAATACACCTTCATTACAAAGTGAATTAAAAAATGGAGTCGGATCAAGTTTGTTACCAAACATCGAACTTTTGTAAGCGCTGAAACTTTCGCAGATCACTATGATCACATTGGGTTTGGGAGACAAAGAATCCGTGAAGGTAAAATTGCGTGTATAGTTCAACGTTAGGCTATCCTTTTTTTCAACACCCAGGTAATCTGCCATCAGCGGATAATAATGTTTCACCTTTGCGACGTCGTAAGTGGCATTCTTGAATTTCAATGTGCTGAAAAAACTCTGGAAAGGATTGAGTGCGGTATTGGCTTTGAAGTCATCTCGTACGGCGAACGCATCGCTCCAGCGCAAAGGGTATTGACTAAGTTTTCCAAAAATCGCCAGGCCAAGCAGCAGAAAACTGATGATGTAAAAAATAGTCTTTGTTCTTTTTTTACCAGCGATCGCGGGCCTCCTTTCAAGCTTTTTGAAATTGCTTTTTGCCCATAAAATAAAAAGAAACAGGATCACGACCAGTGCAATTGTGATCTTTATCACCGGGTAAGTCTGCCACATCATTTCGCCGGAAATCCCTGCATCCACCAGGAAGTTGAGCACAGAAGCACTCAGCCTTTGCTTCAGATAATCATAATGGTAAAAGTCGCTGCCGTAAAATATAAGTACTACCAGGAATACGATACTTAAGACCATGAGCCAGCCTTTTTTCGCCCTTTTACTTTTAAAAGGATCCAGCAGGCTTCCGAAAACCAGCATACAAACGGCCAGCACAGACACTATCCGGAGATCATATCGCAAGCCAAGCAGAAATGTTTGCCCTGTAAAAGGACGATTCTCAGGCCGGTAATGAAAGAAAAAGAAAAAACGATAGGCAGTCATCAACACCAGGAGGAGCAACATGTAAGAGATCGCCCAGCGTATGAGCCTTGGGACCTTTGAATAAAAACCCATGGAAGTTTTTTTAAGGATACGAAGGTAAGGAAGAAGGGAGACAACCGACGACCGACGACCGACGACCGACAGGTCTTATTTCGGGCAATTCTGTTAAATTTTTGAATTCCAAGAACAATCACGCTTATAATGACGCATCGGTGGTCGGTCGTCCGTGGTCGGTCGTCCGTGGTCGGTCGTCCGTGATCGGTCGTCCATGGTCGGTCGCCACTAGCCGGTCGTGTTGTTCTTTTAAATGCGTATTTTTGACCATTAGTCACAAATCAACATGCAAAATCTATTAACGCTGGATAAATCCCTGTTCCGGCTCATCAACCAGCAATGGCATAATCCTTTCTTCGACTGGCTGTTGCCGTTAGTACGAAATTCTTACTTTTCTCTTCCATTATACCTGTTCCTGTTGCTTTTTGTGATCATTAATGGAAAGAAAAATATCGGCTGGTGGATTGTTTTTGCAGCTTGTGTGCCCATTCTTACAGATTTTGTCAGCAGCAAACTCATTAAGGAAAACATCATACGGCTAAGGCCCTGCAACGATCCGATGATGGCTGAAGGCCTGCGTTTCCTGTTAAGTTACAAACCCCAAAGCTCAAGTTTCACTTCCTCACATGCTACTTCACATTTCGGCTTGGCCATGTTTTTTCACAGTACGTTGAAGAATATTATTGGCAAATGGTCATTATTGTTCTTTCTTTGGGCGTTTATTATTGTATATGCACAAGTATATGTAGGCGTTCATTTTCCCGGAGACATTATTTGCGGGGCGCTGATAGGCATGGCAATCGGATATTTCGTTTCCCGCCTGTTCAATAAAAACTATTCGTTGGCTTAAGCTAATATTATGACCGAAGTATTTATCTTATTGGGACTTATTTTTTTGAATGCACTTTTTGTTATGTCTGAGATCGCACTGGTAAGTGCACGTAAAGGCAGACTGGAAGGGTTGGCCAATAAAGGCGATCTGAAAGCCAAAGCGGCTCTCGACCTGGCCGAAAATCCTGAGAAATTTTTAAGTACCGCACAAATAGGGATCACACTGATCTCCATCCTGACGGGTGTGTACTCAGGCGAAAAATTCGGAAAACACCTGGTGCCCTTTTTTGAACAGTTTCCAGCTATCGCAAAATATGCCGATACCATCGCAACATCCGTAGTGGTGGTGATCGTGACATTTCTCTCCATCATCTTTGGAGAACTGATCCCGAAAAAATTCGGTTTGCTTCGTGCCGAAAAAATTGCCCGTGTGGTAGCGGGGCCGATGAACCTGCTGACGATGATCATGTTGCCCTTCGTTTGGTTTCTTTCCAACACTACCAATCTTATTTTTAAAATATTCAACATTAAGAAAGCGACAGATAGCGCTGTTACGGAAGAAGAGATCAAGCAGATGATCTCCGAAGGTAGCGAGCATGGCTCCATTGAAGAAGATGAAAAAGAAATCATAGAACGTGTTTTTCACCTCGGCGACCGCAACATCACTTCGTTGATGACCCATCGCACCGATATCGTATGGCTCAACATCAACGACAGTGTGCAGGATGTAAAAAATAAACTGGACGATATCGTGTTCAGCACTTTTCCTGTGTGTGATGAATCGATCGACAATATCAAAGGACTGGTGTATGTAAAAGACCTGCTGAAAGCCTCCCCGGAAACGACTTTGGATAAATTACTAAAACCTGCATTGTTTGTTCCGGAAAACAACAAAGCTTACCAATTGCTTGAAAAGATCAAGTCGACTAAAATACATACTTGTTTTATCGTAAATGAATATGGTACCATGGAAGGCATGATCACGCTGAATGATATACTGGAAGCCATTGTTGGCGATGTGCCGCAAACGGGGCAGGAAGAATACGAGATCGTGGAACGCGAAGACGGGAGTTTCCTCGTAGATGCGCAAATACATTTTTACGATTTCCTTTCTTACTTCGAACGTGCCGATTGGATGAATGAAGGCGAGCATGAATTTGATACCGTTGCAGGATTTGTTTTACATGAATTGGAACATATTCCCGGCACCGGAGAAAAATTTGAATGGCGTGATTTTACTTTTGAGATCATCGATATGGATGGGCAGAGGATAGATAAGATATTGGTGACGATATCGCAGGAATTGAAGGATCAGTTGGAAGAATGACGACCGACCACAGACCACAGACGACCGACAAGTCTTAAGTCTCATATTTTTTTCAGAATTTCAGTTTCCATGCAACGCAACTTTTAAACGAACCATCGGTGGTCAGTCGTCCGTCGTCGGTTGTCTGCCTTAGATCGCCTATTGCCTATCGGCAGATTTAAAAGTTAAATAGAACTGTTGCTTCCGGGTTATTCAATTTATAATTTTTCGTCTCACCGTTCACGTTACAATGGATCAATCCCATTTGTTGTTCTTTGTACTCGTATAAGATGGTATTGGTAACGCCAATAGATTTTACAGAAGTAATATTATCTCCTTCGAAATAACAATAGATCCCTTCTTCAATCTGTTCAAAGCCGATGTACTTTAAAGGCGCCGCTTTACCATTTACAGCTATTCTAAAATGTTTCTGAATGTAATCGTTTACCAGCTTATCCATGGCTGACTTGTAATTCTTATCCAAAAGATCCACATGAGTGTTATAAGCTGCCCTTAATGCTTTTTCAAAATCGTCGGTGAATAATTTGCAACTGATCTCCAACTGTTTTTCTTTGGCGTTATAGTCAATTTCCGAAACACTTACATACACCGGATGATGTAATATTCCGACAGAAAACAATTGCATCGATGCGATTAAAAACCACTTATATAAAATACCAGCCATCAGCGTACTCAAATTCGTTATTAAAAACAGAGTTGGATATATTTGTCTGCTCAAAAATAACGCAAACAGCATAGCCATCGGTATTCATGGATAATTTTATATTTTATTTCAAAATTGGCTGGGAACATATCATCAGCGTCGATGCGCTGGATCACCTGATGTTCATCATGGCTTTGTCTGCGATTTACATTGTCAAAGACTGGAAACAGGTGCTGATACTGGTTACCGCATTCACCATCGGGCACTCGTTGACGTTAGCTTTGAGTGCTTATGACATCATCCGTTTCAATAGTAGCTGGATAGAATTTTTGATACCGCTTACCATCGTCATCACTTCTGTCATCAATTTACTGAAGAATGATTTAAGTAAAAGCAGTTTACGTATGCAATATTTTATCGCATTATTTTTTGGGCTTATACATGGAATGGGGTTTGCGAATACCATACGGTTTATGCTTGCAAAAAAAGAAAGTATACTTACCCCGTTATTGAGTTTTAATCTCGGGCTGGAAGCAGGGCAAATAGTGGTAGTAGCTGTAATATTATTTTTAAGTTTTCTTGTGGTCAATAAATTTTCGCTGCCGCGAAAGATCTGGGTTTGGTCTTTATCACTGATTGCCGGCAGCATCGCCATATATATGTGTATTGACAGGCTGCCTTTTTAACGGCCGAAAAATTTATATTTAATATCTTTAAGCAATAAACAGATCAAGCATGAAAATAAGGTTGTCATTTCTGGCGCTGGCATTGCCTCTTTGCGCCATACAGGCACAGGATATCCGCAACAATCCAACGAGCAATCATGGTAATAAGTTTGAACAGCTGGGTACCATTTTACCTACACCCAACGAATACCGCACTGCCAGCGGAGCTCCGGGCCCGAAGTATTGGCAGCAGCGTTGCGATTATGATATCACGGCAGAACTGGATGAGCCAAACCGCAAACTTACCGGAAAGGAAACGATCACTTATTACAATAATTCTCCCGACAACCTTAGCTACCTGTGGTTGCAGCTGGATGAAAACCAACACAGCCTCAAAAATAATTCAGGTTATCAATCAGGCAGTACGCTCAATCTCAACATGACCGTGCAGGATATTGATAACGGTAAAAAAGATATCTATGGAGATAACATCACTAAAGTAACCAACGAAGCCGGTACGGATCTGAAATACACCATCAACAAAACCATGATGCGTGTAGAACTGCCGCAGATATTAAAACCCGGACAACAATTTATTTTTAAAATAGAATGGAATTACAACATCATCGAACGCACGAAATATGGCGGCCGTGGGGGTTACGAGCATTTTGCAGAAGATGGGAATGATCTTTTTACCATGACGCAATGGTATCCCCGCCTGTGCGTTTACAGCGATTACCAGGGATGGCAGAACCATCAATTTGCCGGCACCGGCGAATTCGCCCTGACTTTTGGAAATTTTAAAGTCGCGATGACAGTGCCTGCGGATCATGTGGTGATGTCAACCGGGCAAGGACAGAATTATCAGCAAGTGCTTACACCTGCTCAGTTTGCCCGTTGGCAGAAAGCGCAGAATGCTAAAGATGTAACAGAGATCGTTACACTGGAAGAAGCGAAAGCAAGAGAAAAACAAAAATCAACACAAAAGAAAACCTGGATCTTTAAAGCAGACATGGTGCGTGATTTTGCCTGGGGCAGCAGCCGTAAGTTTGTGTGGGATGCCATGCCGGTTTACATCGAAGGAAAAAAAGTGATGTGCATGAGTGCTTATGGAAAAGAAGCATATAATCTTTACCGTAAGTACAGCACAAAAGCAGTAGCGCATACCATCAGGACATATTCGAAGTTCACCATCCCTTATCCATATCCTGTTGCGCAAAGCCTGGAGGCTGCTAACGGTATGGAGTACCCGATGATCTGTTTCAATTATGGCCGTACTGAAAAAGATGGTACTTACAGTGAAGCGACAAAAAATGGAATGCTTGGCGTGGTGATCCATGAAGTTGGACATAACTTTTTCCCGATGATCATCAACAGCGATGAAAGGCAATGGTCGTGGATGGATGAAGGGTTGAATACATTTGTTGAATACCTGTCTGAAGAATTATGGGATAATAAATTTCCTGTTGGCCGTGGCCCTGCGTATAAGATCACGGATTATATGAAAATGCCGAAAGATCAATTGGAGCCTATCATGACCAATAGCGAGAACATCATCCAGTTTGGCCCGAATGCTTACAGCAAACCCGCCACTGGCCTTAACATCATGCGTGAAACCATCATGGGCAGAGAATTATTCGATTATTCATTTAAAGAATATGCACGCCGGTGGGCATTTAAACATCCTACCCCGGCGGATTTCTTCCGCACCATGGGTGATGCAAGTGCAGAAAATCTTGATTGGTTTTTCCGCGGATGGTTCTACAGTACCGACGCCTGCGATATTTCGCTAGACTCTGTAAAATGGGCCACATTGGATGCTGAAGGAAATACAACCGTACAGGATAATTCGAGTATCCCGGTTGCAAAACCTATCCAGAATACCTTCGAAGACATTTCGAAGATCCGCAACAGGGAAGATAAAAACATAATTTTCGCAACGGATGCGGATACCAGCCTGCGTGATTTTTACTGGAGATATGATCGCGGATTGGCTAAGGTGGATACCACCCCTTTTGTACGCCCTTCAACAACTCCGGATAATCTGACTCCACAAGAAAAAATAGCAATTGCCGGCAATAAAAATATTTACGAACTTACTTTCAGCAACCGTGGCGGACTCGTAATGCCGATCATCATTGAATGGACGTACAAAGATGGTAGCAAAGAAGTAGAACGCATTGCAGCACAGATCTGGAGAAAGAATGAAAACAAAGTGGTAAAGACTTTCATAAAAGATAAGGAAGTGGCGGCCATCAGGCTTGATCCCATGAGGGAAACAGCCGATATTAATGAGACTAATAATGGCTGGAATATAGCAGGCACACCATCGAAGTTTCAGCTTTTCAAATCCAAAGCTGCAGCATCGAGAGGCGCGAGCACAGGTGGGAATGCGATGCAGAGAGAAATGAAATAAAGGACGACGACGACCGACAACCGACGACCGACCATAGACCACCGACCACTGACGACAGACCACGGACGACGGACGACCGCAGTTTTTACGATGGGCAATTAATAAAAATTCGATCTTTGTAATGGACTGGAAATATTATGACACTTCGCTTGTCAGTCGTCACTTGTCAGTCGTCGGTCGTCAGTGGTCGGTCGTCGGTCGTAGCTTGTCAGTCGTCGGTCGTCAGTAGCCGGTCTTCTACCATCATCACGAATGTTAAAACTATTTTATATGCGCCTTTTGTCGCCATTGCTTTTCACTTTCCTGTTCTTTTCCGCATCAGCGCAGGTCGACACGATAAGTGTTTACAGCAAAAGCATGCATCGCTCTTTGAAATGTGTGGTGGTGCAGCCTTCATTGCCGCAGGATAAAGCTGTGCGCTACCCGGTTGTATATCTTTTGCATGGATACAGTGGGGCTTACAATAACTGGATAAAAAAAATGCCTTCGCTGGTGAGTGAAGCCACACAAAATAAATGCATCATCGTTTGCCCGGATGGGGGATTCAGCAGTTGGTACGTAGATAGCCCTATTGATAGCACTACGCGTTTTGAGACCTTTATTTCAAAAGAATTGGTTGATTTCATCGATTCAAAATACCAGACGATCGCGGATAAAAACCATCGGGCAATCACAGGATTGAGCATGGGCGGGCACGGAGCATTGATGCTGGCGATGCGTCACCAGGATATATTTGGCGCAGCCGCAAGTATGAGCGGTGCTGTTGACCTGAGTGAAACGCATAATAAATTTGAAACATCAAAAAGATTGGGAGATACCATCACGTATGCAAATTATTGGAACAAATTTTCAGTGATCAATATTGCAGATACTTTTTCCAATAAAAATATGCCTCTGCTGATCGATTGCGGCACCGGTGATATTTTCATTAAAGGCAACCGTGCATTGCATGCAAAATTGCAAACGCTAAAGATCTCTCATGACTACGTAGAAAGAACCGGGGAGCATAACTGGCAATACTGGACGAATGCCTTGCCCTATCATCTTTTATTTTTCAGGAGGTTTTTTGAAAAACCTTAACCGCAGAGAAAGAAGTGAGCAGAGTTTACGCAGAGTAGATGGGATTTTATAAATCTCTGCGTAAACTCTGCTCACTCTCGTTACCTGCGGCAAAAAAAATTATAAACCCGTTCGCCCATCCCTGATCGCACCTTTTTTTCCTTTATTTTTCTTTTCCCATTCCAGCATTTCTGCCGTCTTTTCGGGTTTCTTTTTTTCTGTTGGAGTAGCCGCTATTGGTTTGTTGCCGTTTGGTTGCACCAGTACGTTACGTTCCCATTTCTCCGTACGAAGCAATTGCCCGCTTTCCGGATCATAATATCTCCAATCGCCACTTTTCACACTATATGTCTCCGCTTTCACAATTTTATAATCAACGATCTCATTGCTACCGGTTCCATAGATCGCAACGGTATCGTAAGGAGCGTCAGGATTATAAGCCCTCCAGCTTTCTTCCCTTTCCAGGTTCCCTACAAAAGTGTAGTATTGCTGCAAACCATCCTTGCCATCACGAAGGTAATTTTCCATAGCAAGCAGATCGCCTTCTGCGGTATACTTACGCCATGGACCTTCTTTTTCTCCTTTTTTATTATACATACCTTCTTCGTCGTAGCCAGGATTACCTCTTAACTCCGGCACGGTTATTACCCATTTTCCTTGCTTGAAACCATCTTTGTTTACCACATTGATGGTATCGCCCTTAACACTGATTTTGAAAGATTTATATTGCGCATCTGCAGATAAGAATGCACTGAATTGCAGGATGGCAGCAAATACGAATAGCTTTATTTTGAAATTTTTCATGGTGAGATTGTTGCGTCAAAAATAATGCTTAATTGAGGACAAAAATGTTAATTTCCTAAATCTATGATATATGATCTGTGATCTATGATCTTATTTTCTATTCAAAGTTTTCATTTATTTGAACGACCTTGCTACCGAAAGCAACACATCATAGATCATACATCTAACATCATAGATTAATGAAGGATTACAAAAATTACTACATTCTCTCCGCCCCGCCGGAAGAAGTTTTCATAGCGCTCACCAATCCTGCTACCATCCAGCTCTGGACAGGCGAGCCAGCCATTATGAGTACAGAACCGGGAAGTGAATTCTCTCTTTGGGAAGGAAGTATCGAAGGGAAAAACCTGGAGTTTGAGCCGGGTAAAAAAATCGTACAGCAGTGGTATTTCGGCGACCAGGAAGAAGCCTCTATCGTTACCATCAAATTACACGAACACAAACAGGGAACTTCCGTTGAACTAAGACATACCAACATCCCCGATGAAGATTATGATGATATTGTAGAGGGATGGAATGATGTGTATTTTTATAGCCTGATGGATTTCTACGAAATCAATTAAAGATTAAAAATTAATGATCGAAGCAAATAGGGATCACAGATTTCAAAAGGATAAGAGGATTACACAGATTGTTTTTACTTCGTAAAAACGTAAATGCAGTTTATAAAAAGTTCATTTTTTTTATAAACTGTATTTACATTTTGCGCCAGCGAAAATAATCTGTGCAATCGCATAATCAATTTTAATCTGTGATTATTCCTTTCTCCATCAACCTCCACACACATTATTAATTATTAATTATTAATGTCTTTTCCTTTTTCCAGCATCAGCAAATAATTTGTGATCGCATCTATATTCTGTTTGTCCGGCGCCTGCGGCAATGCGAGCTTTGCATACTTCAACGCATTTTTGAAATCACCATTGGCGGAGTATCCTCTTGCTAATCCCATATTGGTGGTAAACACTCCCGGATTTTTTTGAGCATTCAATTTAAATGCGGCCAATGCATCCGCCGGTCTTTTTTCACGGATCAATTGTTTCCCATAATCATGCAATTGCTGCATGTTGGCCAGGGGCATCGCTTCTTTCATCAAAGCTTCAGACTCTGCTACCCTATTGAGTTTGCGCAGCACACCAGCTTTTGCATTAAGGGTCCTGAAATTTCTTTGCCCAACAAATCCTGCATTGATGGCGTAATCGCTCCATTGTAATGCTTCTTCCAGGTTGACATTATGCACAATACAAAAATTAACTGCTTCCACCCACGACTCCCACCGGAAGCCGATATCTGTCCGCAATTGTTTGCGGAAAGATTCCAATTGGGTTTTGATGTAATCCACCGAAACGGTAAATGGTATTTCCAATTTTTCCCATTGCATCGAAACCGTTACGCTGTTTTCCTTTTCCTGGATAAAACTATAAGTAAGCCATTCCACGGGGCTATTAAGTTTTTTCGGTTTCACATTTACCCTTAACGCATCTTCTTTTTCATCATAAAAAAATGAGCCCCAGGAAGTATGATTTTTACTAAAGATGATGGTGGCGTCTGTTTCTGTAAGGGCAATGAATAATCCGTAAGTGCCGGCGGAGATCGGTTTACCTTCTATCATCACATCCGTACTAAAACTGATCGTGGTATTTTCATTGGCACCGGCCCGCCATGGCGCTGACTTGCTGATACCGAAACCCTGGTCGGTAAACCCATATGGAACAAGATCGCCCCAGATCCTGCCCTCACGGCCTTTTACCGCCGGGCGATCGTAATGAATGGCGACATCAGTAATACCAACCCGCTCGCCCACAAAAGCTTTTTTATTCCCGCCATCAGGTGGTGTAGTAAGGCCCTGGGCAAATGAGAACGTCCCGCTGATCAAAAGCAGCAACAGAAAAGAAATATTTTTCATGATGGTAAGTTTTGGAAAACTAAATGTAACTAATGCAGGAAGGAATTGCAATGGTAAAATGATAAACGGGAAAGTGAATGGTCAATGGTGAATAGTGAATAGTCAATAGTCAATAGTCAATAGTCAAACCTCTGAAGTTTATAATCCGGGACAATTTCACAAAGTTAAAAATTAAAAAATTTCTGATAATAATTCTTTACGTATCATCATAAACGTCGAAGATTTGACTATTGACTATTGACTATTCACTATTCACTTATTCACTATTCACTATTCACAAAAAATCCCTCTTCAATGCTGAAAAGGGACTGCTATCATTTATCGTGTAACGTTATTTCACTTCCACGCTCAACAAACTCTGGCTTTCCATCAGCGCTTCCAGTTCATCGCCCACCACACATTCCCCTACCCCGGCAGGAGTTCCGGTAAAAATAAGGTCGCCGATATTGAGGGAAAAATAATTAGAAATATTAGAGATGATCTTGTCGAAATTAAAGATCATATCGCCGGAATTCCCTTTTTGAACCACTTCTTTATTTTTCAATAAAGAAAAGTTGATATTACCTTTCTGAAGATCAGGCGTGATATCGATGAATTTGCCAACAGCGGCAGAATTATCAAACGCTTTGGCTTTTTCCCATGGCAGGCCATTCTTTTTACATTCTTCCTGGATGTCGCGTGCTGTAAAATCTATTCCTACAGTAATACCATTTACATAATTGGATGCGTGTTTTTCCTGAACATATTTACCATTCTTGCTCACCCGCAGTACTAATTCCACTTCGTAATGAAGCTCATTGGTAAATTCGGGGTAATAAAAAGGAGTGTGCACCTGCAAAAGCGCACTTTTAGGTTTCATAAAAATTACAGGCTCCTCGGGAATATTATTACCTAGTTCCTTCGCATGCTCAACATAATTTCTTCCAATACATATAATCTTCATGGTAATTCTGGTTTATTATTCCGGGGTTACGGACAGCGAAAATACAAAAACACATTATAAAAACAAGTACATTATATTATTAATTGGTATTAAAATTCAGGCTGTTGACAAATGACATCGTTTTATCGATACCAATCGTTGCAAAACTTTCAATTACCTCTACACATTTTTCGATTTTCAGCTTCACCAGCGGTATTTCGTCATTTTTCCACTTACCCAATACAAAATCCGCCTGCATACCTTTCGGGTACACGTTACCGATACCAAACCGCAATTTCGGATACGCATCCGTACCCATCACTGCCTGGATATCCTTTAATCCGTTGTGCCCTGCCGGGCTACCGGCAGCCCGCAAACGTAGTTTATCCAGCGGAAGCGCCAGGTCATCCACGATCGTCAGCGTATTTTCGAGTGCTATTTTTTCCTTGTCCAGCCAATATTTGAAGGCTTTTCCACTCAGGTTCATGAATGTGGTCGGGCAAACGCAGATAAACTGCCTGCCTTTCCATTTCACTTCTGCAATATAAGCAAGCCTGTCTACCCGGAACTCACCTCCGTGCTTAGACGCAAAAGCATGTACCACATCAAAACCAATATTATGACGGGTTCCACCATATTCGTTACCAATGTTGCCCAGGCCTACTATGAGAAACTTCATGAGGAAAGTTTAGGGGTTTAGAGTTTAGAGATTAGAGTTTGGGGATTAGTTTAGAGATTAGGGATTAGGGTTTAGAAAGCCCAATTGAACATTCTCCTAAACTCTAATCCCTAATCCCTAATCTTTTAAACTATATCAATTCGCTTAAAAGCTGCTGCAGATCCATATCCGTCTTGATGAGTACATCCCTTGGTTTGCTTCCTTGCCCCGCGCCCACAATGCCTGCTGCTTCCAGCTGATCCATGATGCGCCCGGCCCTGTTGTAGCCAAGTTTCATACGGCGTTGTATCAATGAAGTACTACCGCTCTGACTGCTTACGATCAGCCTGGCAGCATCTTCAAACAAAGAATCTTTGTCATTCACATCGAAATCCTTGCCTTCCATTTCCTTTTCGTCCACATATTCCGGCAGCAGGAACGCCTGCGGATAACCACGCTGTTCACCAATGAAATCAACGATCTTATCCACTTCAGGAGTATCCACAAACGCACATTGCAAACGCACCAGTTCACCATTATAACTGATCAACATATCCCCTTTACCGATCAATTGCTCGGCACCACCCGTATCGAGGATAGTACGGCTATCGATCTTGCTGCTCACTTTGAAAGCGATACGTGCAGGGAAATTCGCTTTGATAGTACCGGTAATGATATTCACCGAAGGCCGTTGCGTAGCGATGATCAGGTGTATCCCGATCGCCCTTGCCAGCTGTGCAAGGCGTGCTATCGGCATTTCCACTTCCTTACCCGCAGTCATGATCAGATCGGCAAACTCATCTACCACCAACACGATGAACGGCAGGAACTGGTGCCCTTTTTCAGGATTCAGTTTGCGGGCCGCAAATTTTTCGTTGTATTCTTTGATATTGCGGCAACCGGCTTCTTTCAAAAGATCATAGCGGTTGTCCATTTCGATACACAAGGCATTCAGCGTATGCACCACTTTTTTGGTATCCGTAATGATCGCATCATCCGTATCATCTCCCGGCAGTTTTGCAAGGAAATGTTTTTCGATGGTTTTATAAATACTTAATTCCACTTTCTTTGGATCTACCAGCACGAACTTGAGCTGCGACGGGTGTTTGCTGTACAACAGCGAAACCAATATCGCATTCAACCCAACCGATTTACCCTGCCCTGTTGCACCCGCCATCAGCAGATGCGGCATGCTTGCCAGGTCAACGATGAAGTTTTCGTTGTTGATCTTTTTACCGATCGCTATAGGCAATGAAAAACTATTTGTCTTGAATTTTTCAGACTCCAATAATGTTTTCATGCTCACGATGGTCTTCTTCGTGTTCGGCACTTCTATACCGATCGTTCCTTTACCGGGGATCGGCGCTATGATACGTATCCCAAGCGCAGCAAGGCTCAAGGCGATATCATCTTCCAGGTTCTTGATACGGGAAATACGAACACCAGCCGCAGGAATGATCTCATATAAAGTAACCGTAGGCCCAACTGTTGCAGATATTTTTTGAATTTCTATATCATAATTTTTCAGCGTACTGATGATCCTGTTCTTATTTTCTTCCAGCTCTGCAGGATCCTGCACGATCTTTTCGCTACCATGATTTTCCAATAAAGCCGTGGTAGGATAACGGTAATCTTTCAGGTCGAGAATAGGATCGTAAGGTTTGCTCTGCAAAACTTTTTCCGCTGCAGTAAGCATTACCGGCTCCTCTTCAGCCTTTACATCTTCTACGGTTTTTATTTCCAGTTCTAATAATGTATCCGCAACCGGCGCTTTAGTCACAGGTTTCACCGGCAACACAGGCTCTGGTTCGGGTTCAATAAAAACTTCTTTTACAGGTTCAGGCTCTGGAACAGGCTTCACCACAGGCTTTTCCTTAGGTAATTCTTTTTCTACTATTTCCAGTTCGTGATTGAATTTGGGCGTCTGATCGGGAATGTTCAGAATAGCCGCATTCCCTTTTAAAGCATTTGCTTTTGATAGATCTTCAGTCGTTTCTGTCTCTTCTTCGTCTTTTATTTCCTCTTCAACTTTTGGCTCAACCACTGGAATTTCTGCTGCCGTCACAGAGTCTTTTTTTGCAGGGATATTGAACGAAGGATTGAAACGCCAGATCACGTAAGCAAGAAATGCTACACTTATAACGCCGATCGTACCTATCGTACCGATAGTACGGGTAAGGTAAAAATTACACATATCGCCAACGGCTCCGCCCCAGGCAAATTCCTGCTGGCTGAGAAAAACCGATGCGGTGATGCTCACCAAGGGCAAACCGATGATAAGATATTTGATATTTTTCGCGATGGAAAAGATCTTTCTTCCAAAGAAAAGGTTTACCCCGGTTACAAAGAAAAAACTACAGATCAGGTAGGATGCTACGCCAAATCCTTTGTAAATGAAAAAATGGGAAATATAGGCACCGAATGTGCCCATCAGGTTGGCCACCTTGGTATCGGTACCCAATAAAAGTTTATAGCCGTCCTTGAAAACCTTGTCCTGGTCTTCATCCCAGGTGAATAAATACGAGGTGAATGCTATGAAAAAAAGCAGCGCCAGCAAGATGCAGATGCTCCCGAAGATCTTGTGGGTGCGTTCATCTTTCAGCAGCGCCTTTACTTCTACAGTTTCTTCTTTTTCCTGTTTAAGGGTGTCGGCCGCTTTCGTATTAGCCTTGATCGATTTGATTTTAGTCGCCATTGGTAACAAAGATAATTAAATCTTCTCCTGCCGCACGTGGGTAAACGGCCAATTTTAATGTGAGAATTCAACGAATTTATGTAGGTTTGGCAGCAAACTGGCTCTTTTGAAAAGAAATATTTTCCTGGCCCTGCTTATTTTACTTTCCTTTAACGGTATAGCGCAAACTGTGCCAGATAGTGCTTACATCAACATTACCCATATTGAAAATGTAAAATCGATAGAAGATCATACCGGTATTTTCTTCGACAGCAGCCGCAATATCCCCATCAGCCAGTTAATGCAGCAACCTTTCAAACCATTCCCGAAGGGGAAAAGAAAGATCCATGTGCCTGAAAAACTGGTCACACGGCCGGTATACCTTCGTTTCAGTGTACAGAACAACTCCAGGCAGGAAACTTCTTTTTATTATTGCCCGGGCAGTCTTTACAGCAAACTCACTTTATACAAATACGAGCCTGGCAAAGGCCTGCACGAAATATATGATATACGCCCGCACAACGGATATGTATTTCTGCATACCGCTCCCGGCGAAAAAGCGACTTTTGTGGTTAGGGGAGAATTTTGTCGAAGCAGCGGGAATAATGTTGAATCACGTATCATGACGCCGGACTTTTACCCGTACTTCAAAGTGGAAACGGAAAAAGTGATGATCGATAAAAAAGTGGTCGGCATCATACTCAGCGGGGCTTTATGTATGATGATACTTTTCACGCTGGTAAATTATCTGCTGAACAAAAAAATGGAATTCCTTTTCAACTGCCTGTATTCCCTATGCATGTTCGTACTGATATTTTTTACCGCATATCTTTCAAGAGACTCCGGCTGGCTGAAAGTTTTCTTCATCGGATATTTAGACCTGCTGCTGCTCATCATCGGCACCATATGTTACCTCGCTTTCACACGAAAATTTTTGAACACGGGTACTGTCCACCCAAAACTCGACAAATTCCTGGTAGGCGAAGAATGGCTGTTGGCGGGACTTATGGGGCTTTACAGCATCCTCCATTTTTTTACAGACAACTACGTTTTGCAAAGCATGCTCGAAAACCTGATGAAGATCATCATCCTGGCGGCGGCGCTGATCTTTGTAGTGATCGCATTGATAAAAAGAAATGTATTGATGAACTATCTCGCCATCGGAACTGCCGTGCAGATATTTTTTTATATCGTTTCTTTATTCCTCATCCTGAAAAATTATATCAGCGACAGCATCTTCACTTCGCCGATCTTTTACTTTGAACTGGGGGTGGTGATGGCGGTATTTTTCTTCCTGCTCGGACTTACTTATAAAAACAAAAGTGAACTGATCCTCAAGATCAAGGAGCAGGAAGCGATGAAGCTGGAAGTGGAGAAAAAAGGATTTGAAACTCAACTTGCGGTATTGAATGCACAACAGGAAGAACGCAACCGCATCAGCGCCGATATGCACGACGATCTTGGCGCCGGGATGACCACCATCCGGCTTTACAGCGAACTGGCAAAAAGCAAACTCGGCGATAATGTGATCCCTGAAATAGAAAAGATCTCTGATTCCGCGAGTGAGTTGGTAGATAAAATGAACGCCATCATCTGGAGTATGAGCAGCAGCAATGATACTCTTGGCAACATGATCGCTTACATCCGAAGCTATGCATTGGAATACCTAGAAGATTCAAATCTCATCGCCAACGTAGTGATACCGGCTGGTTTACCGGAGATAGAAGTAGTGGGAAAAATGAGGCGAAATATTTTTCTGGTAGTGAAAGAAGCCTTGCACAATATCGTCAAACATGCGCAGGCTACCAGGGTTGACCTCATCATGTTGCAGCATGAAAATGGATTTTCACTCATCATTCATGATAATGGAAAAGGCATCGACCTTGATAATATCCGCACTTATGGCAACGGCCTCAAGAACATGAAAAAAAGGATGGATGATGTGAATATCCGAATGGAAATTGAAAATGATAACGGTACTGTCATCAGGCTGCATCGCGAATTAAAAGGCCTGTTTGCTCCTCCAAAAGGAAAGGAACAATAATATCCATCCTGTTATGAAAGCCGCACCACCAATGGGTGTCACTGGCCCAAGCCATTTATAACCGGGCAGCACCATACCTTGCACCATTGTCAATCCATACAACGATCCGCTGAACAAAAGTATACCCAGGATGAAAAACCATCCCGACCATACGACCAGCCCCGAACGGTTTTCTTTATAAATAATAGCGACAATAAATAACGCGAATACATGATAAAACTGGTACCGGACAGCTGTTTCAAATGTGGCTACCGACCTTTCGCTGATCATATCTTTTAATCCATGTGCGGCAAATGCGCCTAATATGACAGAGAGTGCCCCGAGCAATGCCGCTGTTTTTAAAAATCCTTTATGCATGATTAACTGGTTATTTGCTGAATGATGTTTTCAAAACTTTGTTCTGTAAGATCTTTTGCCGAAACGATCGTTTTTGCCTGACTGTAAAACGGCATCCTTTCTTTCAACTTTTGTTCAATAAAAAAAAGCAGTTCCGCTTCATTCATGTGATTGATCAACGGCCTTGTGCCGGCTTCTTTCTTTATATTTTCAAAAAGATAAACAGGAGTGGCTTCCAGGAAAACCGTATGCCCATTGGCGTTCATCCATTCCATGTTACCTGAAAAACATGGCGCCCCACCTCCACAGGAAACAATGCAATTTTGCCTGGCCGCAGTAGCCCTCAACATTTCGGCTTCCATTTCCCGGAAAAAACCTTCCCCTTTTTTTTCAAAAATATGAGGAATGGAAAGTCCGCAGGCATTTTCTATTTCCTTATCAAGATCAAGAAAATCTACCTGGTGCGTTTTCGCCCAGAGCTTTCCCCAATGAGATTTGCCCGAACCCATGAAACCGAGAAGATAAATGCGCATGAAGCAAAAATAGTGAATGTATCCCGAAGCTCTTGCTTCGGGCATGTGAATAGTCAATAGTGAATGGTGAAACCTTCGAAATTTTTAATTTACATACACTGTTTCAATGGCAGGAAAACATTCGCTTTCCTGTCCCGGAGGGACAACTTGTGGGTAATGGGGCTGCGCAAGCAATTCGTGCCGTAGCTACGATGTGTGGGGTTATGCATCACACCCCGTACCTACGGCACGGGCAAAATCAATTCAATTATTGGGCTACCCACAACATGTTCCTACGGGACAAAACCCACAACTATGTTAGTTAATTGGCGTAATTCATGTTTTCAATTCGTGCAATTCGTGTCTTTAAAACAAAAAATTCCCGCCTGTGGCGGGAATAATTCGTGTAATCATTAATTAATTATTTCTTCTTAAAATCCCCCCGCTTCCACGCTTTGATAAATTCATTCCACGCAAACGGATTAAAAATATTCATCGGGGCTACCTGCCCTGCATAGGACAATTTGGTCGCATTCTGCCGCAGGTATTGATTAGATGCTTCCCTTCCATCCGAAGGCAATGTGGCCATCAGCATTCGCCGGGTGGCGGCATTGGTATTATTTCTTGCGATCGTGATCTCATCATCGGGAACTTTTGTATTGAGAAAATCCCGTTCAAACTGAGCCTTCGTGGGCCTTGGTTTTATGATAGTCGCAGGCAGAAAAACCGTATCGGTCGTCATCAATTGTATCAGGCTATGCTGGTTACCTTCAAGGTTGCCAGGGATATTTACTTCGATCGGTTTGTAGCCAACACTCGAAAACTGCACTTTATCCCCTTTCAAAACCACGATGCTGAAAACACCTTTATCATTGGTAATTGTACCCCGGTTCTGCCCTTTCACCATCACACTTACGGAAGGTATCCCCACAAGGCTGTCGGAAGTCATCACCACACCATATAATTGTACAACGGAATCTTTAAAACTTTCAAATTGAGCTTGGGCTGCTGCAGGGGTAAAAAAAGAAAGTATGATAATGTATCGTAAAAATTTCTTCATATCGGTTTATAAAAGCCGGCATCGGTTGGCAGCTTACTGTTTTAGTTTAACGGGTTCAATACGTGTGCGATAAATGGGATCAATATATGCCGGAACCGATACAAAATTGATGCCTGTCCCAAAAATAACAACATTTCGTAAATGATAAACAAAGTAAAGCCTTCAATGTTTAATTTTGCGGGCAGAACTGTTTTTTAACAAATAATTGAACGATGACCAACGAAGCAATACTGAAGGCGCTGAGCAATGTGCAGGAACCTGATCTCGGGAGTGATATTGTTACCTTAAACATGGTAAAAGATCTTGTTATAAATGATAATAATGTTTCATTTACTATCGTACTCACTACACCGGCGTGCCCGATGAAAGACATGATGAAGAATGCTTCCATCAATGCGGTGAAGCTTTTGGTGAATAAAGATGCGCAGGTGACGGTGAATTTTACCAGTAATACCAGCAGCAACCGCCAGGATCCGAAAACATTACTGGCAGGTGTAAAAAATATCATCGCGGTGGTGAGTGGAAAAGGAGGTGTTGGAAAAAGTACCGTTTCGGCAAATCTTGCCCTGGCATTAGCCGAAGGCGGTGCAAAAGTAGGATTGATGGATGCCGATATCTATGGCCCGAGCCAGCATATCATGTTTGGCATTCGCGGCGAAAGGCCTTTGATGAAAGATAATGGTGGCAAGGGTTTGATCGTACCGATCGAAAAATTCGGAATAAAGGTGATGAGCATCGGTTTGCTGATCGACGAAAAGCAGGCAGTAGTTTGGCGCGGGCCGATGGTGAGCAGCGCTATCCGCCAGTTTGTAGGCGATGTGGATTGGGGCGAACTGGATTATCTTATCATCGATATGCCACCAGGGACAGGCGATATTCATCTTACCATGGTGCAGACGGTTCCCGTTACGGGAGTGATCGTGGTGACAACTCCACAATTGGTCGCGATCGCTGATGCGAAAAAAGGGGTAGCCATGTTCGGACAGGCGCAGCTGAAAGTGCCCGTGATAGGCCTGGTAGAAAACATGAGTTATTTCACACCGGCGGAATTGCCGGACAATAAATATTACATTTTCGGAAAAGATGGCGGAAAAAATCTCGCGGAAGAATTTGACATCCCATTCCTCGGACAAATACCGTTGGTTCAATCCATCCGCGAAGGCGGTGACATGGGCGTTCCCAGCATGATGACGGATGATGATATTACCCGCAAAGCTTTCATGGAGTTTGCCGGAGCTTCGGTGAGAAGCATTTCTATGCGTAATGCGAATATAGCACCGACGGAGATACAGGAAGTTTTGGTATAAAAGATGTATGATCTATGATCTATGATCTATGATTTTTCGATTCGAAGAGCATTTCGAATTCTTCAAAGTCGTTCCCTTGAAAAAGATCATACATCATAGATCATACATCATAGATTTAATTTACTTTCAAAGCATGAATAAGATCTCAATTGCCTTCCTCGCCATCACTTCTTTCTTTATTTCCTGTAACAGTTCCAAGAAAATGATGAACAATCTCCCCGATACATTTGATGCGGAAGGCCATCGCGGCTGCCGCGGATTGATGCCTGAAAACACAATTCCGGCGATGTTGAAAGCCTTGAGCCTCGGCGTTACCACACTCGAAATGGATGCCAGCATCAGCAAGGATAAAAAAGTATTTCTTTCTCATGAGCCATTTTTCAATCATGAGATCACCACTTTACCCGGCGGAGGATCTATCGCGGAAGCAAAAGAGCATGAGTACAACATGTATACCATGCCGTACGATTCCATCGCGACATATGATGTAGGGTTGAAACCTCATCCACGATTTCCAAAACAGGAAAAAATAAAAGCTGTAAAACCCTTATTGGCAGATGTTTTTGACGCGGTAGCGGCAGATATAAAAATAAACAAGAGGCCGCAGCCTTACTTCAATATCGAAACGAAGACAATGCCTGAAACAGACAACATTTTTCATCCGGGACCGGAAGAGTTTGTTGACCTGCTGATGGATGTGATCCAAAAGAAAAACATGGAAGAATGGGTGATCATTCAATCATTCGATTTTAGAACGTTGATCTACCTGCACAAGAAATATCCGCATATCAAAACAGCCATGTTGATAGAGGCAACCGATAAAAGAAGTTTCAGAAAACAAATCGACGACCTTGGCTTCACTCCCACTATCTACAGCCCGGCTTACGAGATCGTAACCAAAAATCTGGTAGATGAGGCCCACGAAAAAAAGATCCGCATCATCCCCTGGACGGTGAACACAAAACAAAAGATCGTGGAATTGAAGAGCTGGGGAGTGGATGGGGTTATTTCGGATTATCCCAACTTGTTTTAATGGATAATTTTTTAATGGATAATTTTATAATGGATAATGGATAATGTTTTCAAATTGTTAGTATTAACTTTTTTGGAAAGTATTTTCTGGTGGAAGCATTATCCATTGTAACATTATCCATTATCCATTATCCCTTATCCATTACCCTAGCCAATCTTGCGCATTTTTATAAAGAAGCTTCTCACTTAACGACACCGGAAGCATCATCCCCTCAATCATTTTCCCCGGATGATGCTCTCCTAACGGAAACGGGTAATCGCTGCCGAGACATATCTTATCTTCTCCCATAACGTCAACGATGAAACGAAAAGCTTTTTCGTCATGCACCAGGCTGTCGATCCAGAATTTGCCGATATAATCTCTCGGGTTGATCGCGTTATCAACTGCCACCAGGTCGGGGCGCACATCAAATCCGTGCTCGATCCTGCCAATAGTTAATGGAAAAGATCCTCCGCCATGTGCGAAAGCTACTTTCAGCTCAGGAAATTTTTCAAACACACCGCCGAATATCATCGAACAGATCGCCCTGGATGTTTCGGCCGGCATACCTACCAGCCAGGGCAACCAGTATTTCTGCATCTGCCCTTCTCCCATCATTTCCCATGGGTGAACAAACAATGAACAACCAAGTTCTTCCGCTCTTTTGTAAAAAGGAAAAAAAGAAGGGTCGCTCAGATTAAGTCCGTTGATGTTGCTTCCAATTTCCAATCCGGGCATTTTCAACTCGTTCACACAACGTTCCATTTCTTCAATCGATCTGTCGATATCCTGCAAAGGAACCGTACCGATACCGATAAAACGTTTGTCGTCTTTCGCCACCGTATCCGCAATATGATCATTAAAAAAACGCGATGTTTCCGCACCATCAGCAGGTTTGGCCCAATAGTTAAACAACACGGGAATGGTCGACAACACCTGTACATCCACCGTTGTTTCATCCATTTCTTTTTTCCTGGCCTCAGCATCAAAACAATTCTCTTCCACTTCCCTGAAAAGTTTATCGCCTTTCATCATACAAGCCTTGCAATTTCGGTGCTCCAGGTGTATAAATTCGCCATACCCGAATTTTTGCACCCAATTAGGCATTTTGTCGGGCATTATATGAGTGTGGATGTCGATCTTCAAAATAGGACGCTGATTTTTATGATGATTAAGATTTTTTATTTGTATTCATTTGTAAAAAATTTCCTCTTCAATTCTGGCTTTTCTCCAAAATTCAACAATAACCAACTTCTATTTCCGTAGCTTTCAGATAGTTTGTTAATTGAGCTTCATGTTTTTTATTCAATTCGCTTAATGCTTTAATCTTCAAAATAGAACGCTGATTTTTATTATGATTAAGATCTTTTATTTGTATTCATTTGTAAAAACTTTTCTCTTAAGCTCAGGTTTTTCTCCAAAATTTAATAACAAACCGACTTCTATTTCTGTAGCCTTTAGATAGTT
>Ga0247813_10000150_pt1 | contig 83203 bp, 73 predicted proteins | sample UWRJL169409C1_FD_180719 | JGI IMG/M metagenome (GOLD analysis project Ga0247813, IMG submission 180719) | Plant litter microbial communities from Arlington Agricultural Research Station in Wisconsin, United States - UWRJ-L169-409C-1 | ecosystem: Environmental > Terrestrial > Plant litter >...
TCGGGTGTAACCTGAAGCTCCTGCTTCGGGTGTAACCTGAAGCTCCTGCTTCGGGTGTAACCTGAAGCTCCTGCTTCGGGTGTAACCTGAAGCTCCTGCTTCGGGTGTAACCTGAAGCTCCTGCTTCGGGTGTAACCTGAAGCTCCTGCTTCAAGCTATTTTTATAAACCAATAAACCCAAACCGATGCAGGAGCACCGGTAAACACCCGGAGCAAGAGCTCCATGCTACATGAAAGCTATCATCGACTGCAACAGCTTCTACTGCTCCTGCGAGCGCCTCTACCGCCCCGACCTGGCAGACAAACCCGTAGTGGTACTCAGCAACAACGATGGCTGCATCGTATCCCGGAGCGATGAGGCCAAGGCTTTGGGTGTAGCCATGGCGGGCCCCTATTTTCTGGCGAAAGACCTGATCGAAAAACATGGGGTAGCTACTTTTTCTTCCAACTACAACCTCTATGGCGATCTCAGCTGGCGGGTGATGGAAACCCTGCGGATGATGCTGGGGCCGGATAAGGTAGAAGTGTATTCGGTAGATGAAGCCTTTCTCGACCTGGACGAATACGAGCACAGCAACCTGCAGGAGCTTGGCCTGCACATCCGCCACACCGTGGAGCAATGGACGGGCATCAAAGTATCCATCGGCATTGCGCCCACCAAAGTGCTGAGCAAAGTGGCCAACCACCTGGCCAAAAAGCACAAGGCCGCTACCGAATGCGTGGTGGTGCTCAATACCCCCGACAGGATCCGGCGGGCGCTGCTGGCCACCCCGGTAAACGAAGTATGGGGCGTGGGCCGGCAATATGCACAAAAGCTGAAGGAGATGAACGCGGTGTATACGGCGCTCGACCTGAGCCAGAAAACACCCGAGTGGGCCCACAAAAACCTGGGCGGCGTGGTGGGGCTGCGGCTGATAAAAGAACTGCGGGGCGAGTGCGCCCTACAGATGGTGAAGCCGCTGACCGAAAAAAAGATGATCGCCACCACCCGTATGTTTGGCCATGCGGTGTATAGCAAGACCGACATTAAAGAAGCCATTGCCACGTACACCAGCAAGGCATCGGAAAAGCTGCGGCGGCAGCGCAGCGCCGCATCGGGCATAGGCATATTTGTGGTAGCCAGGCCCGAAAAAAAACGCACCGCCGAAGACAGGTACGATCATGGCGACCACTTCAGCCGCCACATTACACTACCCATAGCCACATCGGCCACCCACGAGCTGATAAAGCCGGCGCTGCAGCTGGTAGACAAGATCTTTCGCGAAGGGCGTGCCTACAAAAAAGCCGGGGTAATGCTCAGCGGCCTGGTGCCCGATGCCACCATACAGGCCAACCTCTTTGCAGAAGAAAAACAAAATGGTAAGCGCCTGCTCATGGGCATGCTGGATAATATCAACTTTGCCCTGCGCAACGATATACTCAAGTTTGCCGCCAGCGGCGTAAAAAAGGACTGGAAGATGCGGCAGGAAATGAGGAGCCCGAGGTATACGACGAGGTGGGAGGAGATGATGGAGGTTTTTTAGAGGCTAAAAAAATGCATTTCTTTATTACGGTAATATTGATTGTATATTGGGGCCATGAACAAGATGGCAAAAGATAAATCTGTTCATAGTCCTTTCGGTTTCCCAGGATATCCGACAATGTATAAGTACGATTCACATAACTTAAACCTGACATAAGGATGCCAATAAGAAATTTGATAGTATGGGCAATAGGCGCATTACTTTTCATAGGTTGCCAAAATTCTTTTGTAAAAGCCGGCCGTACCATTCAAGCCCAAGGTAGCAACGCGGGGTTTATCGACAGTTTTTATTCCAGCTTGCAAAAGCGGTATCAACTGATTGTTGCCTATCATGCCTATAATCCATCCGGAGTATCGCTAACAGATCACCGATATGTATTTGCCTACAATTCCATAACGGCTGCTAAGGGATTTATCTATACCAAGCCACTTGTTCAAACGTTGAATAATATAAAAGAAAATAGAATAGACAGCATCAACTTACCTCATGATGCTGCCGAAGCGCTTTTAAGCCAGTTTAAAGAATCAAAAGGATGGAATTTGAGTTATGATGATACGAACGATGATAGCCTGCAGAATGATTGTTTCTATATAACCCATAAACAATGTTACATCTTACATGGCGAAACTTACCAGGCTGCTTTTATTTATAAGAAGCGTCAGGCAATTTCCCTATTATATGCGCCCGATAAATATGAGAAGCAATGTTGTAGCGGAAATATCAACAGACAAAAATTCATCGCAATTAAATCAATTATTGATGGAGCTTTTAAAGAAGCTGGTTTGCTAAGCCGTTAAAATCAGTTGAGGGTATAGCTTTTCGTTATTATTAAGTCACTAACAATTTCTGTAAGACTAACAAACAGCGATAAAAATAGTCAATCAAACAATCCTTTCTGCGTCGCCACAAACGTCGGCTTCGTTAATTTCAATCCACAAGCCTTATTCAATTTATCTACAATATCCACCGTCAGTTCCGGCGAAGTAGCTTCATTGTGCATGTGCATGAAAAAATACAATTCTTTCAAACCTGTATCCAGCCATTTTTTGATACGGTTTGTCCAGAGGGTCATTCGTTCGAAATCCGATGGGTGCAGGCTGTTGCCCACATAACGAATGAAAGCTTTTGGAACGGTGAGGTACATGTGCGCACAATCCCTGCGGCCCGCGGTATCGGTGATCACGATGCCCATCTTTAATTTTTTGAGGGTAGTACAAAGTTCTTCCATGACAGCCTTTTCAAAAAAACCAGGATGCCGTACTTCTACAAAAAACTGAAGGTGGGTGGGTAATGTTTTTAAATATTCGTACAGTTCTTCCTTGCGATTGGGCGAAAATTTTTCGCTTACCTGCACAAAGATGGGGCCCAGGTGGTTGCCGAAGGCAAGTACCCCTTTGAGGAACTCGGTAGTGATGAATTCCTTTCCTTTGAGGCTGCCGAAGTGGGTAACGCCTTTGTACATTTTGGGGCAAAATAAAAAATCCTGTTTGCCGGCTTTGTCCGACCATTTTTTGATGGCATCTGCATCGTATATTTTATAATGTGTAGCATTAAGTTCTATGCTGTTGTAATGATGCACATACCCGTTGAGAAAATCTTTTTCTTTGGTGCCGGGCGGGTATATTTTACCTACCCACTCCTTGCGCCCCCATTTGGCGCAGCCGAGGTATATTTTGGGCTTTTGGGCAGGCTCGCCGCTCAGCACCGTTTTGTTGAAAGCAGGATCTTTGGGCAGCGAAAAATCTACCGTATCCAGTTCTGCCTCGGGCACTCGTCCAAATTCCATGATAAAAAATTTACAGGTCAGGCAACTTTGTGACTGCGTAGCTTTTCGAAGATAATGATGTTCATCAGCACCAGCAGCATACCGTAAAAAATATCTTCCGCCGGTATGGTGATGATGCGCATGCCGAGATTATGGGCATCGTTGTACATTACCACAGGCAGGTAAGTAAGCACGCCGTTAACCGCCAAAAACGGCAGGAGGATGATGAGGTAAGCCACCAGGAAAGCAGTGAAATTGAAAAAGCCGGCTACTTTTTTATACAGCAACAACAGCAGCAAAATGAATACCCCGGCGAAGATGGCGGTGTAAAATGTATACCATGCCTGCCGGTGCAGCAAGCCGATGATCAACAATGCTATCGCCAGTAAAAAGAAAATGGAGATGGATATACGATCGTTTTGCAGCCGCGGAAAATAACAGCGGATACATTCGTAAATGAATACACAGCAGTAAGGCACTACAAAAAAGAACAGGGCTTCTTCGAGCGGGATGCTGCCGATGTAACTGCCTGTAACGTACGCCGGATTAAAACTCCACACCCCATTGTTGGTAAAGATGATATCCCACACGATGAAGAATGCCGCCGGTAGTATCATGGCGGGAAATACGTATCGCCATTGCTTGTAGAAAGCCACTTTTTTATCGAAACTCAAAGCCAATGGGCCGAGCAACGATAAGAGGAGAATCAGGAAATAAGTGTAATGAGCGTTCATTGATATGTATGAGGTGAGATGTATGATGTATGATGTGGATTGAAAACAAGTATTAGCATAGTAGTAATTGATGATAAAATTGTGTGCAGGTCATCCGATCTATTTCCTCACACCACATCATACATCTTACATCACACATTTCCCCGTATCCGATTGCAAAATTATGTGTACCAAGCCGATCTATTTCCTCACGCCACATCATACATCATACATCATACATCATACATTCTGAGCTTTCCGTTTCTTATCAGCTTTCACCTTCTGCCAGTATTTCCTCGCTACCACCAGCATCCCAAAACTCTCCCCTTCTTCTTTACCCAGATGTTTGTGGTGCATCTTATGTGCCCAGCGGATGGTGCGTACATAGGTATTATTGCTGCGGGTAAACCATTTGAAACGCTGATGAATGATGACTTCGTGCACGATGAAATATGCCAGTCCGTATAAAGCCACACCAAACCCGATGGCAGCAACCCAATACACCTGGTGCTGCAGGCCAAGCATGATGCAAAGCCAGCTGGGGATGGCAAAGATGAGAAAGAAGGCATCGTTTTTTTCAAAAAAACCAGGCTCTGGCTGATGATGATCTTTGTGGAGGTGCCAGAGAAAACCATGCATCACATACCGGTGCGTAAGCCAGGTAATGCCTTCCATGGCTGCAAATGTGCCCAGCATGATCGATATAAAAATTATCCAGTTCATAAAAAAACCTTCACGAGTAAAAAAAACATTACCTGAATCAACAACAAATGTAGGGCGAATTTGTTGTGCCGTCCAAAAGGCAGCCATTGAAATATTGTTAATAATAACGCACTCACCACAAACCAGCTGCTGTAATTGAACCAGGGCACTTCGCCACTGCCCAGCCAGCGCCAGTAACCGAGCTTGATGGCAGCAGGCTCCAGGAACCAATCGATGATCACAGCCAGCAAAGCACCATCGAGCACCACCGAAAGCCAGCGCACGAGTTTGCTGGTCTTTATCTGCTCATCGCCGGTGGCCGCCGCCAGCCTGCTGAAAAACATCTGTATGGTACAGCCGCAGCAATACATGATGATAAACCAATTGACACCGATGAGCAACGGCACTTCTTTATACTTATACCCCAACGCAGTGCCATATGCATAATTACCAAACAACATACCGGTAGAAGTACCCAGCCACTCTACTAAAAACCCTGCAATAAAACACACGATGAAAAATAAAAGGAACGCCCAGTTGATCCTCCGCTGGGTGTAAAACAGCAGGGCCGCCATGAGCAACAGGTGATAAGGAGTAGCTTTTACAAACAGCTCCCTGTTGATAAATGCCATGCCCACCAGCCCGATGGCGTGGAAGATGATGGCGATGATGGTGGCGATTTGATTACGGGTCAATGGGTGAATGGGTGAATGGTGAATGGTGAAACCTTCGAAATTTAATAGTTATGGCAAATTTTTAATTATTCATTATTAATTATTAATTATTAATTCGGAAACGATCTTCGCGCTTTTAAAACACAGCGGTATCCCCCCTCCGGGATGCACACTGCCGCCGCAGAAATAAAGCTGCCGGATCTTGCGGTTGAAATTGGCATGGCGAAAAAATGCCGCCATGCGTGAATTGGAACTGGTACCGTACAACGAACCCTGGTAGCTGGCCGTAGCCGCTTCGATGCCGATTGGGTCGAGGATGCGTTCGGTTGTGATGAGTGATGCAATATCCTGTTGCAACATCCGGCTCAGTTTGCTGATCACCGCTTCACGGGCCTGCAATTTCAGCTGATCCCAATCCTGCCCGGTATTGGCCGGCACGTTGATCATCACAAACCAGTTTTCAGCACCGGCGGGTGCGTGTTCCGCATCGTGTTTGCTGCTGATGTTGATGTACACCGTCGGGTCGCTGAATAATTTTTTACTGTTGAAGATGGCATTGAACTCCTGCTGGTAACTTTTGCTGAAAAAAATATTGTGCAAGCCCAGTTCATCAAATTTTTTATTGATGCCCCAGTAAAATATCAGCGCACTGCTGCTGCGTTCCTGCTTCAACACCTTTTTTGCCCTTACAGGTTTGTTGAGCAGCCTCAGGTAAGTAAAGTAGGCATCCACATTACTTACAACAATATCACACAGGATATTTTGCCCGTTTACCACCACTCCCACTGCCTTGCCTTCGGTTTCGATGATGCGCTGCACATTGCTGTTGAACTGAAATTTCACTCCCTTTTTTATCGCCAGCTTATAAAGTGCTTCTGCAATGCTGATCATCCCACCCTGCGGATAATAAGTCCCCTGGTTAAGTTCCAGGTGCGGAATAAGGCTGAGCATGGCCGGCGCTTTGAAAGGGCTGCTACCGTTGTAGGTGGCATAGCGGTTAAACAACTGCGTGGCTTCCGCCGAAGCAAATCGGTTTTGATTATACCCATTCAGCGTGCTGAAAAGATAAGCGGGCTTTACCGTACGCAATGCAGTTGCAATGCGGCTGTGCAGCCAGGTGCTTCGCTTGTGAAGTGAATGGTTGAGAAAAATGCTCCCGATATTATCGTATAATTTTTGCGAAGCGGAAAGATAACCAGTCACGGCTTTTTCATCTTCACCAAGCTTTTCGTGCAGCTCTGCAGCCAGTTTATAAGCTTCGGTATACGCCGTTACCTGCCTTCCATTTTCGTAAAAATAGTTGCAGGAAACGTCGCACTTTTTGTAGGTGAAATATTGTTCGATGGGTTCGCCGGCAAGCCGGAATAGTTCTTCTATGTTTTCGGGCTGGGTAAATAAGGAAGGACCGGCATCAAACCTGAAGCCTTCTTCTTCAAATACGGAAAGTTTACCCCCGGCGGTTGTATTTTGTTCGTAAACTGTTACGATGATGCCCTGCACGGCCAGCCGTATTGCCGCTGCCATACCCGCAATGCCGCTGCCAATGACTACGGCGGTAGTGGTATTGTGGTGCTTTTCTTTTGTCGGCTTTCTCACGCGTGATGTATTGCTGAATTGTTTAATTGCTTGATTATCCATCGACAAGCTCTGGATGACAACATTGTGATCGGTTCACGTTGTTGATGCAAGATACTCCTCCAGTTTTGGAAAAGCAATTTTGAACCAGCTGGTATATTTCTGCGGATGCGAAGCAATGGCATCACGGATGGCACCCATCGTCATGAAACAAAAATCTTTTGCTTCACGGGGATCGGGCTGTATACTGCCATCATACTCACCAATAAATACATGATCGAATTCGTGCTCGGTAAGGCCGTTTTCGAATTCAGTTTTGTAAATAAAAGTAAAGGCCTTGCTGAGTGGTGTAGTAAAGCCCATCTCTTCTTGCAAACGGCGTAATGCAGCAGTTTCCACGTCATAATCAGATGCCTGTGGATGGCTGCAGCAGGCATTCGTCCAAAGGCCGGCGCTGTGGTATTTATTATCGGCCCGTTGCTGCAAAAGCATTTCGCCTTTATCATTAAAAATAAAAATGCTGAATGCCCGGTGCAGCAAACCCTTTTGGTGCACTTCCATTTTTTCCATGGAGCCGATGGCTTCATCGTTGGCGTTCACTAATATAAGATCTGTCAAAATATACTGGCTTGTACTGATTATAAAATATTGAACTGGCGGCGCAATCCTGCACGTACCACGATGAACGCTTTGGAATAATTCGGGATACGGATGCGGCAAGATAACAAAGCGGATGGCTCCGTCCGTTTTATTTTTTTGAACAAAGACATATAATATTTATACGCCACGTACACACCAAAGCGGGCTTTGATGGGCAAATGACGGATGCCTTTATAGGCTTCCAGGAAATCGTTGGCGATATCCTGTTCTATTTTCAATTTGGTATCGGGAGTAAAATTTTGAAAATCCACCCCCGGAAAATAAGTGCGGTTGAGTTCTTTGTAATCGGCTTTAAGATCCCTAAGAAAGTTTACTTTTTGAAATGCGGCGCCCAGCGATTGTGCCGCAGGCTTTAATTCCTGAAATAATTCTCTGTTGCCTTCACAAAAAATATACAGGCACATCAATCCTACTACTTCAGCGCTGCCGTAAATGTATTCTTCGTAACCGGCAGTATCGTAGCGGGTTTTGCCGAGATCCATTTCCATGCTGTTGAAAAATGCATGGATCAATTCATGGTCAATTCCATATTGATTTACCGTAAGCTGAAAACTTTGCAATATGGGGTTGATGCTGATGCCCCGTGCGATAGCGCTGAAGGTTTCGTCGCGAAATTCGGCCAGCAGCAATTGTTTGTCGTATTCATGAAAAGTATCCACTATCTCGTCGGCAAAACGAACAAAACCATAAATATTATAAATGGGCTTGCGCAGGTCGTGGTGCAACAGCCTGATAGCGCTGCTGAACGAAGTGCTGTATCGCTCCGTTGTAATGCGACTGCACTCCTGGCTTACCGTATGAAAAAGATGCATCATGTATTAATCGTTCAGTTCTTTTATTATTTCTTTGGCCACTACTTCACCGCTGATCAGCGATGGAGGAACTCCCGGACCCGGCACCGTAAGCTGACCGGTGTAAAAAAGGTTGCTTAGTTTTTTGCTTTTGATCGAAGGCTTCAGTATCGCCGTCTGCATAAGCGTATTTGCCAGCCCGTAAGCGTTTCCTTTAAACGCATTATAATCATTTACGAAATCGGACACAGCATAGGTTCTTTTGTATACGATATGCTCCCGGATATTATGGCCTGTCTGCTCTTCAAAACGTTTCACGATCTTATCAAAATACTTATCCCTCAATTCTTCTGTATCACCCTGCAGCCCTGTGGCGACAGGTATCAGAAAAAAAATATTTTCATTTCCTGCAGGCGCAACCGTCTCATCAGTAACGGAAGTAGCGCTTGCATAAAACAAAGGCTCGGATGGCCACTGCGGCTCATCATAGATCTCTTTCCCATGCCTGTCGAAATCCACATCGAAAAATAAACTGTGATGCGTAAGCCCAGGCAATTTTTTATTTATGCCTACATAATATAATAAACAAGATGGCGCCATCACCCTTTTGTTCCAATATGTTTCGCTATAACTGCGTTGCGCTTCGGGCAATAATTTTGTTTCTACAAAATGATAATCCGCCGCCCCTATCACCACATCTGCATCATATGTTTTTTGTGCGTCGCCGGAATTTACAGAAACACTTTCCGCTTTTCCATTTTTTGTATTGATGCAAATCACTTCTTCTTCAAACCTGAATTGCACCCCCAATTCGATCGCCAACCGGTACATCCCTTCAACAATTGAATACATTCCGCCCTGCGGATACCAGGTACCTAATTTTATATCGGCATAATTCATCAGGCTATACAATGCCGGAATTTTTTCGGGTAAAGCCCCGAGAAATAATACCGGAAACTCCAGCAACTGCACCAATCTGGGGTTTTGAAAATATTTTCTCACATGTTTTTTCATGGAAGTAAATACATCCAGTTTTAATACCCCTTTGGCCAGATCTATGTCGACAAATTCGGCGAGCGACCGCCCTGGTTTGTGTACCAGTTTGTTGATGCCTACTTCATATTTATAAGCTGCTTCACTCATGAACTGATCGAGTTTTGCAGCCGCACCCTTTTCCGTTTTTTCAAATAACTCTTTTAACGCTTCGTAACCAGCCGGTATATCTGTAAATCCCTGGGGCCAGTAAATCCGATAGGATGGATCTAATCTTTCAAGCTGATAATAATCACTTACTTTTTTTCCAAAACAATTGAAATAACGTTCAAACACATCGGGCATCCAGTACCAGCTTGGCCCCATGTCGAATGTAAATCCATCTGCCGAAAATTTTCTCGCTCTTCCTCCGGGCAATGAATGTTTTTCGATAACGGTCACCTGCCATCCAGCTTTTGCCAGAAACGAAGCCGCCGATAACCCCGAAAATCCACTGCCGATTACTATTGCTTTTTTCACGCCCCAAGTTAATTACAAATTACGAATGACGAATTACGAATGATAATTTTGACAGATACCCTAATTTTATAACTGTAAATACTACAAATTCATGACTTACCAATTCGTCATTCGTAATTCGTAATTCTTAATTCTTCCTGCAAAAGTTTCCGCGAAAAATGTATCCTGCTTTTGATCGTCCCCAATGGCACTGTGAGTACATCTGCTATCTCGTTATATTTATATCCTTCGTAGTACAACTGGAATGGATGGCGAAAAATATCGGGCAGCGAATAGATGGCCCGTTGAATTTCTTTCCAATGCAATTTGCCGATGGCTTCGTTACTGGTGTTATCTGAATGCTGATCGAGGAGAAATTCTTTTCCAACAGTTACCGACACCGTAGCATACTTGTGCCTCCGGCGATAATCGTTGATGAAAATATTCCTCATGATGGTATATATCCACGCTTTGATATTGGTACCAACGTGGTATTTATCCTTATTGATCAATGCACGGCAAAGGGTTTCCTGTAAAAGATCACGGGCTGCCTCACTATCACGGGTAAGTGTAAACGCATATGGTTTGAGGTGATCAGCATTACTGACGAGCATTTCGTTGAATTCGTGGCTTGACATTTTGTTTAATTTATTATATGCTAAAGTTAAACAATAAAAACCATACCAAAGAGAATAAGGAATAAGAAATTTGAAATAAGCAATAATAAAGTGGGTTCTAATAAGAAAAGGAAGTGGCTCAAACAGAATGAACCAACTTCCTTATTACTTATTTTATATTCCTTATTTCTTATTTAAAGATTGCTTACAAATCCGAGCACTTCCGAGAAAGTCCGCTTGAAGATCACTGGATTTTTGACCTTCTTCTCGTACGTGTTAGTAAGTTGACCCGAAACTACGAAAGTGATCTTTGGAAATGCCTTGGTGATAGACAAAATAAATTTTTCGAAGCTGAAACTTTTAGCCACCGTGGTAAGATGTGTGTACAGGTAATCCGGCTTATGAATTTTTACTACATATTCCACGTCTTTCAGCGGAATATTGGCGCCGAGGTATATCACTTTTACCCCATGCGCTTTGAGCAGGTAATGCATGAAAAGCAGCCCCAATTCATGATGTTCGCCTTCGGGCAAAAAGAGCAATAATGTTTTTTTTATGGAAGGAATGTTTTTTGCCGACTCGATCCCGGCAATTATTTTTTGCCGGATTATATTGCTGACCAGGTGCTCCTGTGCCGGATTGATATGATTGGTGAGCCATAATATCCCAACTTTTTCAAGAAAAGGAAAAATGACCTGTGTGATGGTTCGCTCAATTCCACTTTGGCAGATATAAGTATCCAGTACATTTTCAAAGGCCTCCATTTCGATGTCAACCATTGACTTCACCAGGTCGTTGACCATCCGTTCCAATTGCGCATCGTTATTGCCCAGTGCCAGTACACGTTCGCTGCGTTCGGCATCGGTCATTTTATCTATATGCGAAACCTTGAAACCGTATTTATTCAGCAACGCGATATTGAGGATCACTTTCAGTTCTTCACTACTGTAATAGCGGATATTGGTATACGTTCTCTCCGGCTTCAAAAAGTTATACCGCTGTTCCCAGATGCGTAATGTATGTGCTTTTATGCCCGTAAGATTTTCGAGATCCTTGATAGTAAATGAATTCATTGAAAGAGGTTCTTGCTATTAATACAAAATAACGCAAAAAAAGTTCAATGAGTTTCCGAATAAGAGAAGAAAAGATTAAACAAAAAAAATGCCTATAAATTTTGTGTAAAATTATGAAACAATGCTCAGCATGAAACTGATGGAAGTCCCTTTACCTACCTGGCTTTGCATGGCCACAGACCCACCCTGTGCTTCAATAAACTCCTTCGAAATGGCTAGTCCGAGGCCTGTACTATTTTGTTCGCCTCCGGCAGGCATTTTAAAATAACGGTCAAAAACACGGGATATATATTTTTCTTCGATACCTATTCCACGATCCTTTACTTCAAATACCACCTGGTCATTTTTCCGGTACACATCAATATCCACGGTTGATTGCTCATTGGAATACCGGATGGCATTGGTTAAAAAATTGATGAGTACCCAGGAAGTTTTTTCAGTATCAGCATTCACTTCCGGGAGACCATCCTGGAGATGGACTTGAAGATGGATATTTTTTTGCTTCGCATTAAATTCTGTCGCAGTGATCGCCGCCTTCACAATTGCTGAAGGCTGTGCCGGCTGTATCTTCAATTGTATGTTACCCGTTTCGGCCTGGCTCAGGTTGAGTAGTTCGCTGGTGATCTTGAGTAGCCGGTCGGAATCGTCGGCGATACTTTTAATGAGGCTTACCTGCTCTTCATTTACCGCACCCACGCGGCTATCATTGAGTAGTTTGGCACTCATCTTTATGGAAGAGATCGGCGTTTTCAATTCATGTGAAATGGTAGCGATAAAGTTTGTTTTGGCCTCACTTTGTTCGTGAAAAGGAGTAATATTTTTCAGTACGATCAACTGCCCGATGATGTTTCCATTACTGGTTACGTGCAGCAGGTCTTTGTCGAAATAACTTTCCTTATTGTCGGCAAATATTTTCAATTCACCTTTGGTTTCGTTTTGTAGCAAGGTTTTCATAAGGTCGTTATGCCGGGCAACAACAGCAGCATCTTTTCCGGCGATCTCAAATTCTTTTAATCCTAAAAGCCTTTCTGCTACTGCATTCAGAAAGAGGATATTATTTTTATCATCCAGTCCTATCACTGCGTCCCGCATCTGGTTGATGATAGTTTCAATGCGGCTTTTTTCAAAACGTAGTTGCGCAAGATTACTATGTTCGTATTCATCGAGTTTTTCAGCCATGCTGTTGAAAGAAGCTGCCAGTTCGCCAAACTCATCTTTTTGTTCGAGAAAAATTCTTTTTTTATAATTTTTAGCCGCTATCTCTTTTATCCCTTCTGTTAATTTTGTGACCGGCGTAGCGATCACGGTTGGAAAATTGATAATAAAAGTTACACCCGCAATCATCAGAATACAAAATACGGCGGTGAGCCAGAATTTCGCATGTGCCGCATTGGCTTGTGCAATGCTATTTTTAGTGAGTATTGCACCTTGGTTGAGGTCATTGATCTTTTGTAATCCCTGGCGGATGCGGGTATAGTTTGCAGGATAATCTTTAGCAGAAAGCAACTGATCAAAATCGTTTCGTAAAGCTATAGTAGCAGTGGATTCCCCTGGTTCTGTCACGTTTTTTTCCTGCAATAAAAGATTATCGTTAAAAGTTTTTTGAGCGGCATTATCTGTTGGGATCTCCTCCAATGCCTTCAGCATATTATTGCTGTAAACCAATGATTCGTAGTTATTGCGAAGCACTTTTGCGGAATCATTGCTGAGGCGATTGATATAAAAAATACCGAGTATCCCAAACACCACGATGATGGCGAAGAGGAACGACAGTCCCAACGATAGTTTTGTTTTGAGTTTCATGTGTTTATGTTTTTCGAGTTGACTACCAATGAGAAGACTACTCACCAGAAGACTACTCACCAGAAGACTACCCTATGATAAAATTACAATATCAATATCCGCTGCCGACAATTTATTCAGCAATTGATTAAATACCGTGGTACTCAAAATGATGCTGAACAGGCTGAGATGGGGCTTGCCGATGCAGATAGTGGTAACCGAATGCGCTTCGGCCACTTCAATTATCCCTTTGGAAATATCGGTATGCTTTACCCGCAATACCTCCGCCCCAAGTTCTGTAGCCAATTTCAGGTTGTTGATCAAATGCCGCTGAGCCGCCAGCCCGATCTTGTCTGCACTTTCCTTTGGCGTTTGTACATATAGTACCATCCACTTCGAATTGTAGTAAGAAGAAAGCCTCGCCGTTTTGCGGATGACTTTTTTTGCGATCTCATGATTACTGCTGATGCAGGCAAGAAAACGTTCGGGCTTCAGGTGCGCATTACGCGGAAGTTCAGTATCGATCTTTCGTTCTACCTGCGATGCCACTTCTTTAAGTGCCAGCTCCCGCAATTGCAGGATCTTTTCGGATTGGAAAAAATTCTGCAATGATCGTTGTATTTTATCGGGAGAATAAATTTTCCCATCTTTCAACCTGGTGATCAGTTCATCAGCGGTAAGATCGATATTCACCACTTCATCGGCCATTCGCAATACCCGATCGGGAACACGCTCTGCCACATCTACACCAGTGATCTCTTTTATTTCCTGGTGCAGACTTTCGATATGCTGGATATTGATGGCCGAAATCACAGTGATGCCGGCTTCCAGGATATCCAACACATCCTGCCAGCGTTTGGGATTTTTGCTGCCTTCAATATTCGTATGCGCCAGTTCGTCCACGATCACCACTTCGGGATGAAGGTTCAGCACCGCCTGCACATCAAATTCTTCGAGTTCTTTTCCTTTGTAAAAAAGTTTTCGCCTGGGGATTACCGGTAGCCCATCGAGCAGGGATTCGGTCTCCTTGCGCCGATGGGTTTCTACATAACCGATCTTTACATCCACCCCATTTTTCAGCAGTGCGGCAGCTTCCTGCAACATGCGAAAAGTCTTGCCCACGCCGGCACTCATGCCGATATATACTTTGAATCTCCCACGCCTGCTGGTGCGGATGAGGTCGAGAAAATGATCTGGAGCGCTAGCCATTTTTTAATTTTTATTTGACTAAAAACTTACAGCAATAGAGGCGGTGATAAAGCTGTTATTATCGGTGTTCAACAATCCCTTCGTAAATACCTGGTCCTTACTTTTCAAAGTTCTTGCCTCCAATCGTATCAACGCATTGCTCACCGGTGAATAATCGATGTTGGCGGAAAAGCCGGTAGTTTGAAATCCATTGGGTGTACCGCTCGAAATGATCACGCCATGTTTGTCTGCATAATATTCCGCCCTTGCGGCAACCGCCCATTGCTCATTCAATGCATATTTCACAATCAACACCGGCGAATACCATACATTGAAACTCTTGCCTGCTTTGGATTTCTGCTCACTGCCAATATCAAAACCTGCAGTCAGTCCCAATTTATTACTAAGGCTAAACGTGCCATAGATGTTATGAAAATACCGCATCAGCCTTACACTGTCTGGCTTGTCGGTGCCGATAAAAGTGCTGTAATTGATGAGCACATCCGCCGAAGGTTTGTATTGCACCTGCGTACCAAAACTCATCAACGAATTTCCATCAACCCTTTTAACGCGTTGCCAGCCATTGAGCGCAAGGGCGCTAAACAGCCATTTATTATTATCTGTAGTGTAAGTGATTTTAGCCCCGCTTTCAAAGTATGGACTGTTATCCGCCAGGATGCTCCTGGTAAGTGTCCAGCAATCTTTGGAAAAAGCACTTTCAAACCCGATATGTGATGAAAAGATCCCTGCATCGATCCATAGGTTTTTATTACGGCTGATCTTCAAACCGGCATTGGCTTCGTAAATATTTTTAATTGTTCCCGGCTCTGCAGAATAGTTGGCATTCATGTAGGTACCTGCGCCAATGGCGAGATTGGCTCTTACCTTATCATTGTTGTAAGCAGCTTTAAGGAATCCAAGATTGAGGTTGACCTCATTGTGCCTGTTGTGGCTGTAAAAAAATCCAGGACGATCGTTACTTATTGGCTTGTTGAAGTCATAAGTATAATATGCTTCTACATAACCACTGAAGACCAGGGATGGCGAAGGTTTCGCAGTGGTGTCTGTTTGCGAAAACCCGTTGATAATAGTGAGGGCGAATGATGCACTCAGGAATATTTTTTTCATAAATTTTTTTCTATGTTTTAAATTTTTTGGGGAAGGTTGCTTTTACCGCAGAGAGCAGGAGGGAGCAGAGTAGACGCTATCTCTGCGCAAACTCTGCTTCCTGCCGTTCTCTGTGGTTTAAAAAATTTCGAATAAATAAAACCGCAACCTTATTTCAGCTGATCCAGTTGAATATTAATTGCCAGTACATTTACCTTATCCATCCCCACTACCGGCCGGTCTATAGAAGTACCCACCAGTGCACGTATTTTTTCTTCGGGGATGTTTCTTGCTTTCGCAATTCTTGTTACCTGCACATAAGCAGCTTGTGGTGTGATGTCCGGATCAAGTCCGCTGCCCGAGGCGGTTACCAGGTCAGCAGGAATTTCATTTCTTTTTATGCCAGGGTTGTGTACAAGAAAACTGTCAATACGTTCTTCCACTTGTTTCAAATAATCAGGATTGGATGGACCTTTGTTGGATCCTGCAGATCCAGCCGCATTATAATCAACAGCCGATGGGCGACCCTGGAAATATTTATCGTCCGTAAATTTTTGCCCGATATTTTTATAACCCACCACTTTTCCGTTGACCGAAACAGTTTCGCCTTTACCACCACCAGGCGACAATTTTGCGGTAGCAGCAATCAACAAAGGATAAAGCACCGAGCAGATGATGATGAAAACGAGTGTCAGTTTGAGCGAAGGCAGAATATATTTTTTCATGATCGTTGTTTTTTTAGATGAATAATGCGACAAGCATGTCTATTAATTTAATACCGATAAAAGGAACGATAATACCGCCAACCCCATATAGCAGCAGGTTTCGCCTTAGTAAGGCACTTGCCCCTATCGGTTTGTAAGCAACGCCTTTCAAAGCAAGTGGGATAAGCATTGGAATGATGATAGCGTTGAATATCACGGCTGAAAGAATAGCGCTTTCGGGGCTATGCAGCCGCATGATGTTAAGTGCCTGCAATGCCGGAATGGAAGTAATGAATAAGGCTGGTACGATCGCAAAATATTTTGCCACATCATTAGCGATAGAAAAAGTGGTAAGCGTTCCTCTTGTCATCAACAACTGCTTACCGATCTCGACGATCTCGATAAGTTTGGTAGGATCATTATCCAGATCGACCATGTTACCGGCTTCTTTTGCGGCTGCAGTTCCACTGTTCATAGCAACCCCCACATCCGCCTGAGCCAGTGCAGGTGCGTCATTGGTACCATCACCCATCATGGCTACCAACTTTCCACCCTGCTGCTCTTTTTTGATATAATTCATTTTATCTTCTGGCTTAGCTTCGGCGATAAAGTCATCTACTCCTGCTTTTTCTGCAATGAACTTTGCCGTAAGTGGATTATCGCCGGTAACCATCACTGTTTTCACCCCCATTTTGCGCAGCCTGGCAAAACGTTCCTGTATGCCTGGCTTGATGATATCCTGCAACTCTATCACACCAAGTGCAATATTGTTACGGCTTACTACCAGTGGCGTTCCGCCGTTGGATGAAATATTTTTCACCTGTTCGGCGGTTTCCTCCGGAAAAGGGTTGCCGGCTTTGGTCACCATATTTTTAATAGAATCAAAAGCTCCTTTGCGGATCTTCACTCCGCCGGGAAGATCAATACCGCTGCTTCTGGTCTCTGCGGTAAACTCAATGAAAGTGGCTGCATTGGTATCAAAACCATTCACGTTGATATTCGCCAGTTCAATGATGGATTTTCCTTCGGGCGTTTCATCTGCCAGCGAAGAAAGCGCACAGGCTTCGGTGAAGGTTGCTGCATCCACTCCATTGGCGGGATAAAAATGGGTAGCTTTCCTGTTGCCGATAGTGATGGTGCCGGTTTTATCTAATAATAATGTGTCAAGATCACCTGCGGTCTCTACGGCCTTACCGCTCTTGGTGATCACATTGGCACGTAAAGCCCGATCCATACCGGCGATGCCGATAGCACTCAACAAACCGCCGATGGTAGTGGGGATAAGGCATACATACAATGATACGAATGCCGCAATTGTAATGGGTGTGTTGGCATAATCCGCGAATGGTTTCAATGTTACACAAACGATCAGAAAGATGAGCGTAAAACTTGCCAGCAAAATTGTGAGGGCGATCTCATTAGGTGTTTTTTGCCTTGACGCGCCTTCTACCAAAGCAATCATTTTATCCAAAAAGCTTTCCCCGGGCTCTGTTGTTACCCGTACTTTAATGCGGTCAGACAACACTTTTGTACCACCGGTCACCGAAGATTTATCGCCACCGCTTTCTCTTATCACTGGAGCACTTTCGCCGGTGATGGCGCTTTCGTCGATGGTGGCGATACCTTGTACGATCTCCCCATCCATCGGTATAGTATCACCTGCTTCGCATAAAAAGATGTCGCCTTTTACCAGTTGCGAAGAAGACACTACCGTGATTTCTTTGCTGCTGATCCCATCCGCCAGTTTTTTTGCCGGTGTATCTTCCCTGGTTTTCCGTAAGCTATCTGCCTGTGCTTTCCCTCTTGCTTCCGCGATGGCTTCCGCAAAATTTGCAAATAATAAAGTGAGGAATAAAATTACAAAGATGGTAAGATTATAGAAGAGCGATCCTTGCGAAGTCTCTCCCATAGCGATCCATGCGCAAACTACCGCCATGATGAACGTGCCGATATATACGGTAAACATAACCGGGTTTTTCAACATCGTACGTGGATTCAGTTTTACGAACGACTGTTGGAGTGCTTTTTTTAAAAGCGTTTTATCAAAGAGAGTGGTTGATTTATTTGTAGACATTTTATTTTTTTTATTACACGAATTCAAACGAATTACACGAATTGACTTTGAAAATTATGATGTAGCTGTTCATGCTACAACCTTCGAAGGTTTGACAATTCACTATTCACTATTGACTAAAGTATTCCGCGATCGGCCCCAGCACCAGCGGCGGAAAATAAGACAGCGCCGTAATGATGATGATGATGGCAAACGTGAGTACCCCGAATGTGAGCGAATCTGTTTTTAATGTTCCGGATGTTTCGGGAACATATTTTTTCTTTGCCAGTAATCCGGCGATGGCCAGCGGACCGATGATGGGCAGAAATCTTCCGAAGATCATGGCAAACCCTGTGGTGAGATTCCAGAAAATATTATTATCTCCCAGTCCTTCAAAACCGCTGCCGTTGTTGGCATTGGCAGAAGTGAATTCATAAAACATTTCGGAGAAGCCGTGGTTTCCGGGATTGTTGAGCCAGGCTTCAGGCTTTACTGCCCAATCAGCATGGCCGTGGCTGGTAAAATAATATGCCGCCAATGCTGTTCCTCCCTTGATGATGAATGCAGACAATAGAGTAACCAATGCGGCGATCTTCACCTCACGTGCTTCTACTTTGTGCCCGAAAAATTCAGGGGTACGGCCTACCATTAATCCGCCGATAAATACCGCGATAATAATATAAATGTAGTAATTCAATATTCCCACACCGCAACCGCCGTAGAATGCGTTGATCAGCATCGCCAGCATCTGCATCGCACCCGACATCGGCATGGAGCTGTCGTGCATTCCATTCACCGAACCGGTAGATATCACCGTGGTGATGATACTCCAGAAGCCGGAGAATGCTGCGCCGAAACGGACCTCTTTTCCTTCCATGGCTCCGTTGGCCTGCAGGATGCCCATTTTATGCAAAGCCGGGCTGCCAGCCATTTCCCAGTTCATTGTGGGCACGGCAAGCAATAGTATTCCGATCGTCATGATACCAAAGATCATGTACGCGAATTTTTTTCTTTTGATATAATATCCCAGCGCAAACAACAATGCTATCGGTATCAGCATTTGCGCAGCAAGCTCGAGCATGCCGGTAAAATAACCCGGGTTTTCCAATGGATGTGCAGAGTTGGCGCCAAACCAACCGCCGCCATTTGTGCCCAGATGTTTGATGGCGATCATGCCCGCAGCCGGACCACGCGATACGTTGACGGTATCGCCTTGCAATGTTGTGATGGTATCTTTTCCATCAAAGCTGGCAGGTGTTCCGTTGAATGCAAGCACTATGGCTATCACAATACTGATGGGCAGCAACACGCGGGTAATTGCACGGGTAAAAATGCTCCAGAAGTTGCCGAGATTTTCAGTCGTCTTATGTTTCATTCCGTTGAAAAGCGCTACAGCACAGGCGATGCCGGTAGCAGCGCTGACGAATTGCAAAAATGTGATGACAAATAGTTGGGTGAAATAAGTAACGCCGCTTTCGCCGGAATAATGCTGCAGGTTGCAATTGACCACAAAGCTGATGGCAGTGTTGAAGCTCAGGTCGGGCGACATGTTGGGATTGCCATCGGGATTGAGCGGAAGATGTGACTGATTCAAAAAAAGAAAAAAAGCGTAAAAGATCCAGAGGCAATTAATGGATAACATCGACATTAAAAACTGTTTCCAGTTCATCGGTTTGTTCGGATCAATGCCAACGATGCGATAGATAAATCTTTCTACCGGATTCATGAAATCGGTAATGGTACGTTCTCCGGCAAACATTTTTGCCATGTACCTGCCGAGTGGAAATGCGAGCAATACCGTCAATACGAATGTGAGGATGATGCCTGTTAGTTCTGTGTTCATATCAGGTTTTCTTTAATAATTAAAATTTTTCAGGTTTCATCAATACATATAACAGGTAGATGAAAACAGCGATGGAAATAATGAATAGTGTAAGTATCATGGTCATATTTTTTCGAAGAAGCCGATTGATTTAAAAAAGAGGATAAAGCAGCCGAGCAGGATCAGGGTGAAGAGAAGAGTGTATAACATATTTTTTCGTTTGCACGGATATGCCAAAGGGAGAGCCAGTTTTAGGCTATTACTACAAAAAATCGACTAAACTCAATGTGGGTAAGGCTTTCTGATTTTTTAAACGAGGGGTTGTGCTGCCGCAAAAAAGAAAAACCCTTTCAAAATGGAAGGGTTGCTTTTCAAAAAGGGAAGGTTTTTTGGAACCACAGAATACACAGAGAGCACAGAGGAACACGGAGTTAAACACGCCTGCGGCGTTTTCATATTACCTCAACTCTGTGTTCCTCTGTGCCCTCTCTTCCTCTGTGGTTCAAAAAAATCAGCGGAGTTTGTATTCTTCAATTTTTCTGTAAAGTGTGGTAAGCCCGATATCGAGCAGCCGGGCAGTTTCTGTTTTATTGCCTTTTGTGTGGTTGAGGATACGTTGTATGTGCAATTTTTCTACACTGGCGAGTGAGTAGGCTGACATACCTGAAGTGGTATTGGTAGATATTTCAAAATCTGCTGGGAGGCTGGTGGTATTCAGTTCACCTCCATCATTCAATATCACTGCACGTTCGATGATATTTTTCAGTTCGCGGATATTCCCTTTCCAGCTATGCTGTTGTAATTGTTGTAAAAAATCTTTGCTGATAGTACGAATGTTATTTCCGGTCTTTTGTGCAAACACTTCGAGGAAATGTTGCGCCAGCGCAGGAATATCCGATTTTCGATCGCGGAGCGATGGGAGATTGATCGTAAAAACATTGAGCCTGTAAAAAAGATCTTCACGGAATTTTTTTTCGTCCACTTCCTGCTGCAGACTGCGGTTGGTAGCCGCTATGATCCGCACATTCACTTTAGTGGTTTTAGTATCGCCCACTTTTATGAATTCATTTGTTTCCAGTACCCGCAGTAGTTTTGCCTGCAGGTCAAGATGCATCTCTCCCACTTCATCCAGAAAAAGAGTACCGGTATCGGCTTCTTCAATCAGGCCTTTTTTATCTTTTGTGGCACCAGTAAAAGCTCCCGAAAGGTGGCCAAACAATTCACTTTCAAGTAACTCTTTTCCAAAAGCGCTGCAATTGATCGCCATGAAAGGTTTGCCAGTCCTTTTACTTCCATTATGTATCGCTTGCGCAAATACTTCTTTGCCGGTGCCCGTTTCGCCGAGCAATAATACCGATGCATCCGTGGGTGCCACTTTCTTCGCAAGAGTGATGGCATCTTTTATCAAAGCAGATTCTCCCAGGATATTTTCGTAGCCGTATTTTTTTCCGAGTTGATTTTCCAACTGCACCACTCTTTTTTGCAATTGTACTTTTTCCATTGCCCGGCTGAGCAGCGGCACTATCTTGTCATTATCATCACCTTTGGTGATATAATCGAACGCCCCGTTTTTCATCGCCTGCACCGCATCGGGAATATTACCGTAGGCTGTAAGTAAAATAACTTCAACAGCAGGATGATTTTGCCTGACATTCTTTGCAAAATCAACCCCATTGCCATCCGGCAATTTTACATCGCACAATAAAATATCGAAAGAGTGTTTGTCCAGCAAGGCTTTGCCGGATTTGAGCGTTGCTGCTTCCTGCACATCATACCCTTCCAGCCGGATGATACGTGCCATGAGGCTGCGCAATTTTTCTTCATCATCGATGATCAGTATACTGCTCAATGGAAAATATTTATTGTCAAAAGTACAAGGAAAAATGCAGTCGGAAATATCCGTGAATTGCAGCCATGAAAATCTATGGCATGCGTAAATATAGCAGGTGAATGTTTTTGACGTTACTTTTCCTTATTCAATATTTCCTCGATCGCCTTAAAGTATGCGGCAATCACGATATTTTTTCCAAAAGAACGTTTGATTTTTTCACGGGCTTTTTTACCCATCTCTTTACGGTCTTCGGCAGAAAGCGCAGCCATTTTTTTCATCTTTTCGACAAGGTCATTCACATCGCGGACCTTAACGAGATAACCGGTTTCGCCATCGTCGATAATATCGCGACAACCCGTAGTATCCGTAGCGATGGTTGGTTTTTCCATACTGGCTGCTTCTAGCAACACATTGCTCATACCTTCGCGGTAAGATGGAAGCACGATACAATCCGCTTTTGCAATATAACTCCGTACATCGTATGAAGCGCCGAGGTATTTGATGATCCCATCTTCCACCCACTTCAAAATATCCCTTTCGGTGATGGTATTCTCTTTCAGGTTTTGCGAGTAATATGGGCCCAGCGCCTGCACTTCCACATTTGGCAACTGTGTTTTCAATATCCGGGCTGCATCTACATATTCTGTAATGCCTTTGTCTTTTATCAAACGGCCGATGTAAAGAAATATAAATTTCTTATGCGGTTTGCCGGAGTCTTCCACAGGTGTATAATAATCGTAATCGACACCAGAACCGGGAATTAGTTCTGTCACTTCTGCTTTTACAAACTTATGCGACAGAAAAACATCGCGGTCATCTTTATTCTGAAAGAAAACTTTTGCGGTTTTCAGTAAAACGAATTTATATAACGTTCGTGCTATGCGGTAGGTAAGGCTTCCGCTTTCGGCCAGCGGGCCGATGCCGGTGATATTCGTGATGGTCGGAATACCCATAACACGGGTGATGATATTGCCCCAGATGGCAGGCCGCATGGTAAATGTAAGACAGATATCCGTTTGGGTTTGCTTTAGCGCCGACCGGATATTCCTGATGTAGCGGTAGATATCCCCAAGATTGGTGTTGCTGGTTTTTACATCAATCACCTTAAACCCGTTTTCGGCAGCGAGTGCCAGGTCTTTTTCTGAACCGGTAGTTAAGATCGTAACATTATAGCCTTGGGTCATTAACTCATTGATCAGTTTTTTCCGTACTGTGTTCGCAGAAATAACATGATTCTCAATAATTGCTATATTTCTTTTCATAAACGAGAATGTTTGCCTTCAACCAGCAACCCATGGAATCTTTTTTTAATAAATTGTCTGGATGAAATACAACACACGATCTTTGAATATGGGCAAAATAAATCTTTATTATTGAATTGTGAAGGATATTTTACGATAAATTTGTCGTGAACGGATATAGTTCATAACAAAACAACTTTGCAGCTCAAGAATGGGTTATTCAGATCTTATATTGTTTCCCATTTATACTTATCTCTTTTATTTGTTCTTTTCGTACCGCCGAAAAAAGATCAAAGATCCTATATTAAAAAAATATCACCTGATCGCTTTCTGGGTAAAAGTGTTTGCCACAGTGGCCATGAGTGTATTCAACGTTTGGATCTCCCCCGGCGATTCCACCACTTTGTATTATCCCGAAGGAGTGAATATTTATCATCTTTCGCTACAGGATCCATCGCACCTGAAATGGCTGTTTGTGCAGGGAAAAGATTTCGATTTTAACCTCCTGGTGAGCAATTTTACCGAAGGGTATTTTGCCAGCGAAGCCAATTATTTCGTGATAAGGCTGGTGGCTATCCTGTCGTTCTTCACGTTTGGAACTTACAGCGTCATCAACCTGTTCTTCTCGATGATCGCTCTTACCGGTATCTGGAAGCTGTTTGTTTTCTTTTACGAACTATATCCCAGGCTGTATAAACAGTTGGCCATCGCCATACTTTTTTTGCCTACAGTTGTATTCTGGAGTTGCGGCATCCTGAAAGACCCGCTCTGTATGGGCGCACTCGGATGGCTTACGTATGCACTGAATGAAGTGATCTACAAAAAAAACAAGATAGTGCAACATCTGCTGATAGCATTGCTTTCGGCCTGGGTACTTTCTGTGGTAAAGCCTTATATCCTTTATTCCTTTCTGCCTTTCTTCATGTTTTACATGATACAAATGAACCTTCACCTGGTAAAAAGCCCGTTGTTAAAAGGCCTCGCTTTTGTAGTCATCCTCGGGGTAGTGGCTGTTGGATTTTTATACCTGTCTGAAACATTACAAAGGGAGATGGGGAATTTTGCGCTGGAAAAATTATCGACTTCTGTAAAATCAACCCAAACAAACTTTATCGCCATGTCCGATCAGGCTGAATCATCTTTTAGCCTCGGCGTAGAATACGACGGCAGTGTAAGCAGCCTGCTCAAAGTAGCGCCCGCTGCCATTAATGCTACATTATTCAGGCCTTATTTATGGGAATCAAAAAAGATATCTACGCTGCTTTCTTCGCTGGAAAGCCTTAGCCTGATGTTATTTACGTTGTATGTGTTGTTGAAAGCAGGGCCGATCCTTTTCTTCAAGACTTTGTTTACAAACCCGATGGTACTGTTCTGCTTTTTCTATTCGATACTCTTCGCTCTGTTCATCGGAACTACCACATTAAATTTTGGAACGCTGGTGCGGTATAAGATCCCCTGTATGCCTTTCTACATCATCGCACTTATTCTCATCAATCAAAAACGGATCATGGTAGCGCTGAATAAAAAAAGCAGCCGCGTGGAAACGACTGCTGATAATATTTTGGACCGACCACTGATGACCGACCACTGACGACCGACCACTGACGACCGACGACCGGCCACTGACCATAGACCACAGATAACTTTATACCCTTATACCCTTATAACTCATCACTCATCATTCATCACTCATCACTCCATCTTAAACCCGGGCTGTTTTACGTTCGTTATCCAATGTAAATAGGCTGTTGATCGCTACACGGGTATTGCGGCCGTAGTGGTTTAGAGAAGAGAAGAAAGATTTTTTTCCATCCCTGTTATTCAATCTTGCTAAAATGGTATTGGGTGTGGCGGTAAAATCATTCCTGAAAGCATCTGTCAACGGCCATGCAAGGAAACTTAATTTTTTCAGTTTATCTGTTTTTTGAAAAACTATGATCACTCCTGCAAAAGCGAGTACAAACACCATGTAATTGACAGCAGCCAAAAATTTATTGGCAAATTTCACTTTGTGTACATGGAAGCGGTTCCTCACATAGAAGTACATTTTCCAGCAGGAAGTAAAATCCCAGTCCTGCTTGTAGCTGTATGCGCTGGCCGGGTGATAGTGTATACTGGATGCCACGGTGTAAACCGGGATGTTGTATTTTTTGGTGATGCGGCAATAGTATTCAGATTCATCGCCCCACAAAAACAACGAAGATTTAGGGATGCCTACTTTTGCAACGATAGACCGATGCAATAAAGTCCCATTGAACGGATGACCGATCCCTTTGATCAACTCACCTTCTACATCATCTATTGAAGCATAGTTGGCGGTGTTCCAGACGAATGATCTTTTATCTTCTTTATTGATCACGGCGCAATTCAGCAGGCAACGATCAGGAGTTTCAACACTCAATAATTTTTCGAGTGCATCAGCTTTTGGGTAACCATCATCATCCATGCACCATATCCATGAAAATTCATTTTTGTATGCCCAGGAAATCCCTGTATTGAATCCGCCGCCGGAACCAACATTCTCCTGCGTGATCACAGTAATGTCTGTTTGAGTTTTTAACCAGGCTTCCGTATTATCCGTGCTGCCGTTGTTCACTACTAAAATAGCGTCCGGGCGACGGGTTTGGGCCCTCAATGCGTTGATGCATTCGGATAAGAGTACCTGGCGGTTGTAAGATACAACCACTGCAATCACTTTTTCCATGTGAAAGAGTTTTGGTTTTTTAGACAGAATAATTGGACAATATTATAAACGCAGCAACAATGTGCTTATTGCGTGGGGAACGCAAAAAAATCAGAATTTTTAGTTGATAAATGCCTGACAACCAGCAAAAGTGAGGTATTTACCTGGCGGGGAACCGTGTTTCTCCGTATAAAGCAGGGTGTAAAAAAGCGAAAAATTACTACAACTGCTCAGTATTGGAAAATACGGGCAACGGCTGATCAGTTTTTAGTGCGGCTACAAAGTTTTCTGCAAAATCAAGTGCTTCGCCAATCACATGATGCATATCCATGTAGCGATAGGTGGCCAGGCGCCCCAGAAAAGATACCCCGGAAAGGCTTTCGGCTTTGGCCCGGTATTGTTTTAAAATGCTTTTGTCGTGCTGCAACCTTTTGGGGTAATAAGGTTCATCTTCAGGGCCCGTCTCTTTACTGAACTCTTTAAAATAAACCGTTTTTTCATGTTTTTCCCAGGGGGTAAAATGTTTGTGCTCCACTATCCTGGTATAAGGAACTTCTTCGTCGCAATAATTCATCTGCGACAACCCCTGGTGATCGCCTTCGGCGTAAAATTTTTCGAAGGTGACTGTACGGTAACCCAGGCGGCCATATTCAAATTGGAAATAGGCATCGAGCGGACCGGTATAAAAAACGTGGGTGTATTGGCTGGTATCCATATCTGCGCTAAACTTTTTATTCAGCGTGAGGTTGATGGATGGATGCCCGATCATTTTTTCAATGATGGCGGAATAACCATCTACGGGTATGCCGGTGTATTCGTTGGTGTGGTAATTATCATCATAATTAAATCGAACAGGGATCCTTTTGATGATGGAAGCAGGAAGTTCGGTTGGTTCGCAGCCCCATTGCTTTTTAGTATAACCATAAAAGAAAGCATCGTATAGTTCACGGCCGATGAAATGTAGCGCCTGCTCTTCAAAGTTCTGCGGATCGGTGATTGTTTCATCCGCCAGCTCCGCCAGGAATTCTCTTGCCTCAGCAGGCGTGAATGTTTTGCCAAAGAATTGGTTGATGGTAAACAGGCTCACCGGCAACGGGTATATCTTTCCTTTGCTGAAAGCTTTTACACGGTGTACATAATTCTTGAATTCTCCGAATTCATTCACATAATCCCATATCGCTTTTTTATCGGTATTAAAGATATGCGGCCCATACTCATGCACCATAATGCCCGTCTGCTCATCCCTTTTAGTACGGCAATTACCGCCTGAATGCTGGCGTTCGTCCCAGATATCGATCCTGCAATTCAAAGTATTTACCAGCCTTTCAGCGAGAACAGCGCCGGAAAAACCAGCGCCAACAATTAAAAAACGATGGGACATAGCAGAAAACTATAGTTGGTAGGCGTTAAAAATACAATAAGTCGGTCAATTCAAAAATTAATTGACTAATAAGCGCATAAATTATATTTTTGCGGCTCATGAAAAATGCGTACAACAAAGAACCATTGCAGGTTATACAGGGAAAGAATAAAGAGATCTCGGTTTTTTCTACAAATGGTGACAATATAGATGCTGTGGTCGTGGAAGATTTCGGTAATGAGTGGTTGAAATTCAAAGACTATTCAGAAGAGGAGATCCGCTCCCTTGCTATCATGTATTTTGACATCCTGAATGACAATATCATCAATAAAAATACTTATGCACTGGATATTGGTTGTGGTACGGGCAGGTGGACCAAATACCTTTCCGGAAGGATAGGCTTCATTGAAGCAGTTGACCCAAGCAACGCGGTATTGGCTGCCGATCATTTACTGGCGGAAGTTGACAATGTACGTATTACCAAAGCTGCTGTTGAAACGATCCCTTTTGATGATGAAACATTCGACTTTGCCATGAGCATTGGCGTATTGCATCATATACCCGACACGCAAAAAGCGATGATCGACTGTGTAAAAAAAGTAAAAAAAGGCGGGTATTTTTATGTATACCTCTATCACAATCTCGAAAAAAGAGGGAAACTTTTCAGGGCAGTATTCGGCATCAGCGAAGGGATAAGGAAAGTGGTGTGCAAATTTCCGCCAAAATTAAAAAGATTCTCCTGCGATGTGCTGGCAATCACTACCTATATGCCTTTTGTACTTACGGGCAGACTGGCAGCTGCAGTTGGCCTTAAAAAATTAGCTGCAAAGATCCCATTGAACGATTATCAAAACAAGTCCTTCTTCATTATAAGAAATGATGCGCTGGATAAATATGGCACTACACTCGAACAACGTTTTTCCGAACAGGAAGTGATAACTCTAATGCGCAACAGCGGGCTCGATCAGATAGTGGTAAGCCCTGGCGGACCTTATTATCATGCTGTGGGGAAGAAGGTTTAGGCTACCCATTGTTAGTCAATGCGAGGGATTTCTGATCCTGTTTTATTTTACCTTTTTAAACATGCGGAAATACAGGTATTGCCACAAAGTCGGATGATACCATAATTTCGATTCTCCTTTAACGGGTGCTACCGACCGGAGCGTATTATCCAGCGCATCACCCGCGGCTTTCTTCAACAACTCTATCCCTTTGGCAGTCTGTAAATAAGGATAAGTAGAAAAGTTGTCTTCTTTTTCGGGGCTGATATTTGCCTGGTATAGTATATTTCCCGTATCGATACCCGCATCTACCAGGTGTACGGTTACACCACAATGGGCGGCATCATTATTTACCAATGACCAATAACCGCCGTGAACGCCGCGGTACATGGGAGTAATACCTGCATGCATGTTGATGAAAGGACAGTTTACAGCAGTAAGTATCCTTTTAGAAATGATCCTGGTGCCGTTGACCACGATTGCATCGGGATTGATCGAACGAAGCAATTGTTGTACGGATTCATCATTCACAGAATCTACCCTGACCACTTTTACCGCATCGATATCATGTGTATGAAGTTCATTTTGTGATAGAATATGCTGGACACGTTTTTTGGAAAAAACGCTCAATATTTTTGCAGCAGTAAGTTGAAATAGCACCTGCCCTATGACTTTTAATATCCCCAGTTTTTTTATTCTCCTTTTCAGAAAGACTTTTTTACTTTCTTTTCCTTCGATGACCACCAAATGTATGTGGAACCGTGACGATAGTGCATGATACACGATGTTAGTAGAATCCCCCTCTGCGGCAAGCAACACTAATTTTTTATTCTCCATCTTTATGCAATAGTTTGGCCAGGCCAGTCATGGTGACACTGGCAAAATTATATTTCTTCTGAAGGTATTGGTAATGCAATAATATCTGTCGCAAAAAATCAAAATTCTCCTGCTGGTTGATCCCAAAATTATGCGGATGCCACCAGAGATGATACATCAGGTTATTTTTAGCCGCATGGGTCATCGCCTTGGTGATACGGCGCATCCTAAGTTTGTCAAACATTTTTAATGAGGGTGAGTAGGGGCGCAGGAAACGGCTACTCGGTATATTTATAGGGTAACCCGCCGTATGCGGCCTTATAATATGGCAGTGGTATCCCGAAATATTAAGGTAAGCATCCAGCAACCGGAAGGCCCGACGGATAAAGTTTTCGCTATCGCCGCTTTTTGCTTCGTACAACCATGAATCCTCATTGTTTCGGTAAGCCAGGATGCCGAGCTCTTTACAGACGCGGATATAACTTTCATTGTACTGGTTACGCGGAAAAATGATACTCGTGATCTTGATGCGACGCTTTGCGGCAATGGTTATCGCTGCATTGATATCGGCCCTGAAGTCATCGATGGTCTGACCTTCTTCCAGGCAATAATAATGAGAAAAAGTATGGGTACCGATCTCTTGTCCGGGCGTTTCTTTTATCAGCCTGATAAGATGTGGTGCAAAATGATAGGGATCATCTTCGGGTCCCTGCCCCACACTTTCCTCCATGTATCCGTTATACGGGATCAGTTTTTTATTTATATACTGCGGCTGCAACGCGGGAATGCCCGAAAGCATTTCTGCTTTATCATTGAAGAACAACAAACCTACTGTAGCGAAAGTGGCATTGATCCCGAATTCACCGAAGAGGCTGAGCGTTTTTGGAATGACCTGTTGTTCGCCCAGCAGATTTTCTCCATAGGTCTTTATAGTAGCTACATCTCTGACCCCCCACATGATCTCGAAATCGAGCGATATCACAAAATGTCCTTGTTGCCCTTCCATTTACAATTGATTAATTTTCAAAATTAACATTAATTCCCGGGTAATTTTCTTCGTTTGAAAGCATATCCCGGAGAGCAGTTGCCAGATGTAATTACTATTTGAAGATATCATCCGCCTTCAAGAACTACCAGCATCAGGTTCCCAGTATCTGATCGTACATATCAAAATATTTTTTTACTGCGTTCTGCAACGAATAAAATTCTACAGCCCCACGCCGGATCTCTGCTTTGTCGAAGGTTGAATTGGCAGCAATTTTTGCAATCACCCTGTCATATTCAGCATCATTGCATTCATTCAATACATATCCTGCATGATATCGTTCTACTATTTCAGCGACATCGCCTACCCCGCTGTTGGTGATAACCGGAATGCCCATCGCCATCAATTCGCCATGTTTGGTAGGTGAGGAAGATTGTTTTGAATAACAAGGTTTGATAAAAAACAAACTGTACCGGCTTAGTGAAAGCAGTGCCGGAACTTCCTTTCGGCTGGCATGTGTGGTGATGATCTTTTCTTCGGGCAGGCCATATTGTGCAGCAGTATCAATAATTGTTTTGTGATGATGCGGAGAAATGAATAAAAATTTTGCCGCCGGGATCTTTTCAGAAACACGTTTGCAAAACTGCATCATTTCGGCTGTCATGTACCAGCCGCCGATGGAGCCAAGATAACTTATCACAAAATCTCCGGGTTTAATGTTCAATCGTTGCGTCTGCCAATCTACCTGGTGGGCATCAATGTGATTGCTGTCGAATAAATTAAGGTCGGCACTGCAGGGGATCACCGACAAGGGTGTGGAAGTTTTGTACTCCGGCCATTGCCTGATTATTTTTTCTGCCGCATAAGTAAGACATACGATACCATCACTTTTGGCTACTTCTTCTGCTTCATTCTTTTTGAAATAATTATAGATCATGCGGTACAGCGGATTGCTCTTCTTCCACATGCCGCCATCCACGCGGCTATCCGCGTAAAATTCACGGATATCATTCAGGAATTTCACACCCATTTTTTTCTTCATCCACAAACCCACCATCGATGGAATTCCGGGGCGGGTATGCACCATGTCGATGGAATGTTTTTCATGGATCTTTTTAGCGGTACGTTTTAGCTTGCGGATATCCAGCAAAGTAGAAAGTACCGGCGGGCGCTTTGTATAATCAACCGGCACCCATATTATATCATAGCCCGAAAGCAGTTGCTCTACCGAATGTTTATTTTTTTCAAACACCTGTTCCTTTTCGCAACTCAATAAAAAGATCGTGTACCCATGCTGGCTCAACCCTTGCAGATAAGGTATCACCTGGCTCTGCCCGAGCGGATCGGTCATGCCATCATAAGAGATGAAGAGTACCTTTTTAGGAGTTGTCAATTAGTTACTGGTTTAAAATTATTTTTTAGGGAATGCTGTTCGGGGGATGCTGATTACCGGATGCTGGATGCTGCTCGCTGGATATTTTTCAGGATTGGAATCAGATTTAATATTTCAATTCATTAAAAATGCCAGTATCCGGCATCCAGCATCAGGAATTAAACAAAGCTTATTTCCTACATCCACTTCTTATACCACATCTGGAACATCAACAGGTACCACAATTTCTCCGCTCTTTCCACTTTTCCCTGGTAGAAAGACCTGCGGATCTTTTGTACTTCCTGGTTGTTGAAAATATTTTGTTGCTCGATAAATTTTTCATCAAAATATTCCTCCACAAAAGGCTTCAGGTCATTCTGCAGCCACGATGCGATCGGGATACCGAAGCCCATCTTCGGCCTCTCCATGATCTCTTTTGGTAAATATTTATGAACGATCTCTTTAATGATGAATTTTTTATTGCCATTGTTGTATTTGTATCCCATCGGCAATTGTGCCGCCCATTCTATGATGCGCTGATCAAGGAATGGCTCCCTGCCTTCGAGGCTCACGCTCATCGTTGCCCTGTCTACTTTTTGCAGGATATCATCCAGGAGGTAGGTCTGATAATCGATCGCCATATTATATGCCAATGGCGAATAACGTTCTTCGCTCAGCTCTTTACTGTTGAAGGCTGTAGGCAATGCGGTTATTTTGTTCCTGAAAAGAAAACCGATCTCGTCAGCGCTGATCTGCGTGGTAAGGCTCATCAGCATGTTTTCTTCCGAAGGATTTTTCAACAGCATCTTCATCTTCTCATACCGGGTATGGAAGAGATATTTTTTATTCAATACAGGAATGGAATTGGCCGGAATGAGTTCCATCGTTGCCGCTGCACTTTTACGGATGAACTTTGGAATGCTTTGCAAGCGCTTGCCATACTTCATCATGTAATCGTACCGGTTATACCCGGCAAAAATTTCATCCCCGGCGTCGGCAGATAACGCCACGGTAACTTTTTCCCTGGCGATCCTGCTTACCAATGTTGTAGGGATGGCGCTGCTATCGGCAAAAGGCTCGTCGTAATAATGCGGAAGTTCCGGAACAATTTCCAGGGCTTCTTTTTGCGTGCAATAATATTCCGTATGATCAGTACCAAGGCGTGCGGCGATATCTTTCGCGTAAGGCGCTTCATTCAATCCTGCATCCGGAACACCGATGGTAAATGTCTTTATCTTTTCTGTATTATTCGCCTGCAGCAATGCAGTAACACAACTGCTATCATAACCTCCGCTTAGGAAAACACCTACCGGCACATCACTTACCATGCGGTATTGAAATGCATTGGTGAGCAATTTCTCCGTTTCGATGATGGCTTCAGGAAGATCGATCTTTAATTCAGGCTTGTTGTAAGCATCGTAAAGATTCCAGTATTGTTGGATGCTGACCTCTTTTTTGGACAGATCGAATTCCAGGAAATGCCCGGGTTTCAATTTAACGGTATCCTCAAAAATACAATGTGGTGTCGGCACATATCCAAACTGCATGTAAGCCGCAGCAGCATCGATGTTGATCGATTTTACAAAAGCAGGATGTTTGGTGATCGCTTTCAGTTCGGAAGCAAACAGGAACAATCCATTTTTCTGGTAATAAAAAAACGGCTTCACTCCTGCCCTGTCGCGGCACGCAAATAATTTATTTTTCTGGCGGTCGAAGATGGCGAACGCGAACATACCGATAAACTGGTCCAGCGCTTTGCTGCCCCATTCTTCGTATGCATGCAGGATCATTTCTGTATCGCTGTGGGTAGAAAATGTATGCCCTTTTTCCGCCAGGGTATCTTTTATTTCCTGGTAATTGTAAATTTCTCCATTGAAGATGATACAAAGATCTTTGTACCACATAGGCTGTCTTGCTGCATTGCTGAGATCGATGATAGAAAGCCTGCGATGCCCCAGGCCAACCTGGTGCCCATCCTGTTGCAAAAATTCGTAGCCGCCGCCATCCGGCCCCCGGTGTTGAAGGGTATCGGTACAATCCTGTAATATTTGTAAAGTTGAATTATTTGAAAAATCAATGAAACCTGCAATACCGCACATAAACCAGATAATTTTAGGAACGAAAATAACGAATTATTCCGCCTGATCTTCGATCATATTAAAAAACACGTGAATTCAATTTGCAGGAATGCCTTACCTATCATTTATTGAGCATTTGCCTATATACCTTCAGCAATTCCTGTACATATTGTTGCTTTGTATAATATTTGTTGGCAATGGTTTTTCCTTTATCAGAAAATTGCCGGAGTGTGTTTTTGTTTTCGAGGATGAATTGAAGGCTATTCACCAACGATCTTGCGTCAGTTGGATTGAAGAAAAACGCATTCTCTTTTGACACTTCCCGCAGGGTTTTGATATCAGATAATATCAATGGCAATCCCATCGCCATCGCTTCAGCAGCGGATATTCCAAAACCCTCGTGCAACGAACTCATGATAAATATATCGTATTGTGGCAGGATAACATGAATATCTTTCCTGCTTCCCATCAGGTTTACCGGCAAATGATGCTCTTCTATCTGGTGTTTTTGTTCCGCAGTGAGTTGCCCGTTTCCATAAATATCTATGGATACAGGCAAATTTTGCGACAACTGCAAAGCATCTAATATTACCTGGTAATTTTTTACCGGCTTGATGTTGCCTACGGCAACGATCTTCAAAGTGTCGCCGGAAGCGGAATACGGACGGGCATTTTGAAAGAACCCATCCATCACAAAATTAGGGATCACATACGCCGGGCCTTTGATGCCGATGGCAGCATCAAAATCTGTATATACTTCCTGCGTGGGCGAAATGAGTACCTGGTGTTTTTTATAAGTAAGCTGATCGATCCATTTCGTATAAAAGCTATACCATCTGTCTTTGTAAATGTGATCGCTCATCACAGTGGCCAGGCTGAATACCATCGGCGTCTTTTTGCCGCAGGCAAGCCTTGCCACCACTACGCTCCAGTAAAGGAACGCATGCACAAATGTTACGTTTTCCTGGCGGATGATCTCTTTCAGTTTACGTGCAGCTTTAAACACCTGGGACCTCGAATTCATGTCGAGATTGTACTGTTTTTCCCCGATGAAATGATCTTGTTTGAAAACATTTCCGGGATGCAGGGTTACAAGAATGATAGTATACTCACGGCTTAACTCTTTCAGCGGGGCGATCATCATCACTTCAGCGCCGCCAATTGCGCCCAGCCAGTCGATCATGAATAAAGCCGTTTTCTTTTGCATGTTATGATAATTCCCTTGCGGAAAATTAATATTTTATTCAAAACATTTCAACCTCTTGCTGTAATACAGGCTTGCAGCCAACACCAGTACGTTGGTGATGACCTGGCCAAAACAAAGTGCCCGCATATCGAAATAATGCACCATGCCGTAATTTACCAGCAAAGCTACCGCGATACTCATCGCCGAAAACCAGGCGATGACCTTTTTTTGCTTATGGAAAATAATGTATTGCAAAAACAGGTTAGATACCGACCAGATAAAACCGCTTCCGCAAAGGATATAAAAATAATTGATATAGTCGCGATAAGATGGTTTTAATAAAAAATGATAAGCAAACCATGTAAAAATGACCAACAACACAGCAGTGCCGAACATGGCCAGGATATATTTTTTATACAGCCCTTTCAGGTTTTGCCAGCCTTGTTTTTCGGCAAATTTTTTATACAGGATCGGTTGCAGGTATTGCATCAGCGAAGCCGAAATGATAAAAAGTACACTGGCGAAAACTGCCGCGATGGAATAAAAACCTGCCTGCTCTTTCCCAAAAAATGCCATCACAAAAAACTTATCGGAAGTGCCGATAAAAAAAACGGCGGTTTGCAGCAGCAAGCCGGAAAGGCCAAAAGACAGTTCTTCTTTCAACAAACCCTTGTCGAATTTCCTGACAAGAAAGCCATTTTTTTTTGCAAAAATAAAAAATAGGACTCCTATCACTGCCGCAGAGATCATATAACTTAATGCACGGCTGTACCAGTTTTGATATACATAAACCACTAATAAGATCGAAAGTAAGATCTCCACGGTAATTTTCAGCAGCGACATGAAGGCGAATTGCCGGGCCTTATTATTCATGCGCAACAGGATGATGTATGCCTCATAGCAAAAATTGAGGAACAGGCATAGCGGGATCAGCCAGATGAACTGGTATTGAAAATTGAAAGTACGCAACAACGGCTCGCGGAAGATATAAAAGACCGGTACCAGCAAAATGCTGAACACGATGGGGATGAGAAATCCTGTAGAAAAAACCCTGGCGTAATCTTCTTTCGGCAGCTTGAAAAAATCGACGGAAATGGTGTACAGCACGCCCATAGAAATGATGGGCGTAAGAAAAACGATACTGCTATTGAATATATTGAGGATACCAATATCACCTTCGCTCAGTACGTTGACAAAAAAGGGCAATGCTGCAAAAGAGATCACTTTGGCCAAAGTGCCCGCAGCTGTGTACAGTCCTACTTGTTTGAAGGAATTTTTTTGTACTAAAGATTGCAGTTTTTGTAACAAGGCCTTGGTTAAATATATTCTGTGAGCAGAAAAGATACCATTTTATATTGATGGGGAAGATGCGACAGCTTTTAAAAATTTTGCCGGGATGCCACCCCATACTTCCGCCGCGGGAACATTTTTGGTAACTACCGCCGAAGCGGCAATGATGGCATTGCTTCCGATGGTAACTCCTTTGAGCACGGTAGCTTTGGAGGCGATCCACACATTGTCATTGATCTCTATGGGCGCTACATGAAAACTATCTCTTGCATCGGTTTCCTGCTGATGATCCTGGTCGCGGACAACGACCATTTCTGCCAGCAGGCAGCCTTTTTTAATGACAACTTTACTTTTGGCGGTGATGACACAATTGCGCCCGACAAAAACCCCTTCCATTTCGATGGTGCCGGTAGCATCCGCTACTATTTGCGTGCCTGCCGAAATAGTGCAATCCCTGATGATCAGCCTGCCGCCTTTGATACATTTTATCAGGCAATTGGTTTCCACCGTGGACCCAGGGTTGATGCTTAATCCGGGGTAAAGCAGGTTCAGCTTGAGTATGCGGAAAAAGTTAAGTATCCCCAGGTATGAGCGATGAATGAATCGGAAAATGGAGGACAAAAAACTCATCCGCTTGTTTGCGTTTTATTGAACGATTGATTTTAAATACTCGCCATAGCCGCTTTTTTTCAATTCTTCGGCGAGCCCTATCAGCTGTTCCTTGCTGATGAAACCCATACGCCAGGCGATCTCTTCGGGGCAGCCGATCTTCAATCCCTGCCTTTTTTCAATTACCCTCACGTATTCGCTTGCGTCGCTTAAAGAATCGAATGTGCCGGTATCGAGCCATGCGAATCCACGATCCAGAACGCCCACCTGTAAGGTTTTATTTTGCAGGTATATTTTATTTACATCGGTGATCTCATATTCTCCACGTGCACTTGGCTGGAGCTCCTTTGCAATTTTAACCACTGAATTATCGTAAAAATATAACCCGGGTACTGCATAGTGGCTCTTTGGTTTCTCCGGTTTTTCTTCCAGGCTGAGCGCTTTGAAATGCTCATCGAATTCCACCACGCCATACCTTTCCGGATCGCTTACCGGGTAAGCAAAAATAACGGCGCCATTGGGATTGGCTGCATCCTGCAACAACTTGCTGAACCCGCTCCCGTAGAAAATATTATCTCCCAATACCAGCGCCACACTATCCTTCCCGATAAATTCTTCCCCGATCACAAATGCCTGCGCCAGTCCGTTTGGCACTTCCTGCTTTGCATATTGTATGTTGCAACCCCACTTGCTTCCGTCGCCCAGCAAGCGCATGAATTGCGGCTGATCGTCGGGAGTGGTGATGATGAGTATGTCTTTTATCCCGGCCAGCATCAAGGTGCTCAACGGGTAATAGATCATTGGTTTGTCGTATATCGGCATGAGTTGTTTACTGATCCCCATGGTGATAGGGTAAAGCCTTGTTCCGGAGCCGCCTGCGAGGATGATGCCTTTCATTGAGTTTAGGGTTTAGAGATTAGGGTTTAGAAGGAGTAGAGTTTTGCGGTTTAAGGTTTAAATTTTCAGAAACTTTAGCTTCCTGGTATCTGCGTAAACCTGAAATTAATTTAGTTTGTTTTTCAATCAATTCTCTTCCTTCTTCATAATGCTCTTTTGATAAAAAATTTAAGTCGTTTGTAATGATCAGATCATTCAACAATTCAATAGCACAGCTGTAAGCAATCGTACTAAAATGTGCCTGATCTTTTAATGTTTTCGTGATGTTCCTTCCGCGATATTAGAAGCGATAGATATTGCCGCCCGCCGCATTTGGGAACTCAATCCAAACTTTTCAACCCCAGGAAAATCCTGGGTTATTTGATAAATCCACGTTTCGAGTTTCCTTGCATTCTGCCAACATTCCAGGTTTTCAAAAGAGTATGTCCTCATTCCCACAAATTAGAAATTAGTTTCTATCCAAAACACGAAAAGCATGAAGTTTATTTAGTCTGACTAACATTTAATTTAGTTCACCCTAATGGATAAACCCTTAGCTTCTCACCTAAACCCTAATCTCTAAACCCTAAACTCATTTATACTGCTCCGCATAATACTCCTTATAATGCCCGTTCACCACATCTTCCAGCCAATCCCTGTTATCCAGATACCAATCGATGGTTTTGCCCAGGCCTTCTTCAAACTGCAGCGAAGGCAGCCAGCCTAATTCGTCTTTGAGCTTGGTGGCGTCGATGGCATAGCGCAGATCGTGGCCGGCACGGTCTTTTACATATGTTATCAATTGTTCGGAAGTGCCCTCAGGTTTGCCCAGTTTGAGGTCCATCTGTTTACACAATTCCCGGATAAGGTCGATGTTCGTCCATTCGTTGTGGCCGCCGATATTGTAGGTTTCGCCGATCTTGCCTTTGTGATAGATCACATCGATCGCACGGGCATGATCTTCGACAAAGAGCCAGTCGCGGACGTTTTCGCCTTTGCCATAAATAGGCAGCGGTTTATTGTTGATGATATTATTGATGCTGAGCGGGATCAGTTTTTCCGGGAAATGAAAAGGCCCGTAGTTATTACTGCAATTGGAAATTTTCACCGGCAGGTGATATGTATGATAAAACGCTCTCACAAAATGATCGGAAGAAGCTTTCGATGCCGAATACGGGCTCCGTGGATCGTAGGCGGTATCTTCATAAAAGAAATCAGTTTCGCCAAGAGAGCCGTATACTTCATCGGTAGAAATATGGTAAAAAACCTTATTGTCGAAATTTCCTTTCCAGCTTTCTTTGGCTACCTGCAGCAGGGTGGCCGTGCCCATTACATTGGTACGGACAAAGGCCAGCGGATCGGTGATGGATCTGTCAACATGGCTTTCTGCTGCACAATGAAGCACACCGGTAAACTGATGCTGCCCGAAAAGCTGTTGCAAAAGAGCCATATCGGTGATATCGCCTTTTACGAAAGTATAATTGGAAGCGTTTTCTATATCCCTGAGGTTGGCAAGATTGCCGGCGTAGGTAAGTGCATCGAGGTTTACTATTTTATAATCAGGGTATTTGGTAACAAAAAGCCTGGTAAGATGTGATCCGATAAATCCGGCTCCGCCGGTAATTAGTATAGTTTGCATATTTATATCTAAAGGGCGTAAAAATACAAAAAGCCTTCTATCGTGAGGCAAAAATCTAAAAAATTGCATGTAGCGCTGATAACGGGCATAACCTATCCCGGAAATCCTGAAAAGGAACTTTGTAGAGCGCTCTCAGAAAATCAGTGGGTAAGGATGCTTAGCTCAGCGCTCGTAACCAGTTTCCCGCCTTAAGGTTACTTGCACAATAAGTTTATATTTGCAGTAGCAACGGCCATTTTATGACCGTATTTTGTATATATTGTTATTTAATCTGATTTAATTTTGAAAGTTCTATTACTGGTTCCGGCACCCGGAAATATTTCTCCGGGACAACGATTTAGGTTTGAGCATTACATAGGGTTAAAAAATACCAGCGAAGTAGAATTTGTGATCAGGCCCTTTTTCACTAAAAGTGCATGGGGGTTGCTTCATGTGCCCGGGCATTTATTTCAAAAAGTGTGGGGTATATTTTTCGGATTTTTAAAACGGTTTATCGTACTCTTTACCTTATATAAATATGATTGTGTATATATTTACCGGGAAGTAGCGCCTATAGGCCCCCCGATATTTGAATGGCTGATAGCGAAAGTCTTCAGGAAGAAGATCATCTACGATTTTGACGACGCAATATGGGTAAGCATTGCCTCGGAAGCCAATCCAAAAGTTGCCGCTATAAAATGTAGCTGGAAAGTGGCTGATATTTGTCGAATGAGCACTATCGTTACGGTTGGGAACCAATATTTAAAGGATTATGCCGTTAATTACTGCAAGGACGTACGCATTATTCCTACTGTTGTAAATACTACCGACCAGCACAACCGTGTCAAGGACCAGCAGACGATGCCGCTGGTAGTGGGCTGGACAGGTACCTATACCAATTTTCATAACCTGGAGATAATTACGGGAGTTATAAACGAGTTGAAAAAAAAATACGATTTCACTTTCCTGATCATCGCCAATAAGGATCCAAAATTCCGGGATGTGGCGTATGTGTATAAACCCTGGAAAGTGGAGACCGAAATCGAGGATCTTTTGCAGATGCATATTGGCGTAATGCCTCTATACCACCGGGAGATGGAATTGGGGAAATGCGGGTTCAAGGCGATACAGTACATGAGCCTGGGCATACCGGCCATTGTGAGCCCTGTGGGTGTAAACAGTAAGGTGGTGGGTGATGAAACCAGCGGTTACCTGGCAGATTCTGCGCAGGAGTGGTATGACAAGCTGGAGCATTTACTAAAGCATACGGAATTAAGAACACAGATGGGCGCCGTTGCAAGGGAGCGTATCGTGCAGAATTATTCTGTTGATGCCACGGCTCAATTGTTTTTCGATCTATTTAAAAAAGTGAGTTAATAAGCAAACAGATATGCTGACGATCACAATCATAGACCTGTTGCTGCTACCAATTTATGTGATAGCGCTTAGCCTCATGATCCGTTGGTACTCCAAGAAACATTACGAAAACAAGCAGCTGCTGGCTTATTTTTCCCGCGGCTTCCGCCTCAAATTACTATTCGGAATACTATTTGCCTTTTTTTCCGTATACCTGATCCCTGGCGATACTGAAATGTATTACACAGGTGGGATAGATTTTAAGCACATCATCTTTTCCAATAACAATAATCTCCAGTTCCTGTTTGGGCCGGCGAAAGACTTCAGCGATTTTTATGAGCAAAACCAGTACAGGGCTGCGAATTTCGGTTATGTGAGTAATGCCGGGAACCTGATGGCGATGAAACTGATCGCCTTATTTTCTATTTTCAGCTTCGACAGTTACCTCATCATCAGCCTTTTTTTTGCCACCTTTTCATTTTTCGGCTTATGGTGCATGTTCAGGGTCTTTCATAAAATATATCCCTCGTACAACAAGCCGCTTTTTATTACTTTTTTTATGATCCCTTCGGTGTTGTTCTGGGGAAGCGGGGTGATGAAAGACACTTTATCCCTTGGTTTTTTGGGAATAGGTTTTTATAACGCCTACCTGTTTTTCATGGAAAAAAAATACCAGGCAAAAATATTCGTGGCATTCTCCATCAGCTTTTATTTCCTGTACCTGCTGAAACCATATATCGCTATGGCATTTGTGCCATCTTTCATTTTCTGGTATATTTTTAAAATAATTTCCCTGCAAAAGAACAAGTTTGTAAAAGCCATGTGGATCATCATACCGTCGCTGGTGATGATATTCTATCTTGCGTTTGGTAACCTGAATGAGATCATTGCGGAAAACGCCGTGGAAACCCTGGCTGAAAATATGCAGGAAACCCAGCAAAACTATATCCGCGCCACTCCTGATGATGGCGCCCTAATTGATTATGGTGAAATTGTTCCCACACCTTTAGGCATTGCCCGCATTGTTCCGCAGGCATTGGTGGCTACACTTTTCAGGCCTTTCCTTTGGGAAGCCCGTAAGATGACATCCTTGATCGCAGCGCTGGAGGGAGCTTTTCTCGCCTTTTTTACTTTGTATGTCTTTTTGAAACGTGGCCCGTTCAACAGTTTCCGGGCTGTATTTTCCGACAGCACGATCGCTTTTTCCCTGCTCTTTTCAATTGTATTTGCAACGGCAATCGGGCTTAACTGCTTTAATCTTGGTACGCTGGTAAGATATAAGATCCCCTGTCTGCCCTTTTACCTGGTAAGCCTGCTGCTGATATTGAAGAGGAACAACTAATGATCACTGATCGTGGGGCTCAGCATCGGTAGCTGCCTGGCTGGTTACGAATGCTGTTATTTTTTCCCGGAACAATTGCTCATCGATTTCAAATGAGGTATCGAGCGCCGCTACAGACCCTACCTGGCAGATGTAATGATTATTCATGCCTTTGGCAAGCCAGTAATAATGTGGTTGCAGATAATCCCCCGGAAGCAGTTCGAATACCGACATGACAGCTCCTTTGCGATATAATATATTGGTAAGACCGGCACCATGTATACCGATAAGCCAGCGTGTTTCGCTAAAAAGTTTCACCTGTTCCTGAAGGCTGAGACCATCTGTATCCACAATCTCAAAGCCGGCATCCCGTGCAATTTGCTCGACAGCCTCTTTATTGCTTAAAAAGCGGATACGTTTTTTCGACCTGGTCAAAAATATTTTCCGGTTACCGTTAGCCGGTGCTTCAGGTATTTTCAGCAGTTCCCGCAGCGCAAAAAATTGCTCATTAGAATTGGGCATTGGCTGTACGAACCATACTTTTTTTGCCCGGTAATACTCCTTATCCCTGATCACCCATTTTGCATTTGCCAGCACTTCGCTGATCTGCAGTGCCTGTTTGAAATAAGTTTTTTCGCTAAGGCTCTTACTGATCAGAAAAGGTAATTGATGTCCCAGATGTTTCCTCGAAAGGATTACCTGCCCCAACAGGTCGTGCAAAAAATGCCAGTAATTATCTTCGCCGCCTTTGAGCAGGTTGATAGACACCACTTCTTCCAATGGTATGGCGGATCCTTTATTTTTTTTATACGCAAACCATGAGGGATGATAAGTTTCGCGCCAGGTATTATTAGATATGGAATCAAATACCAGTTTATCATCGTAGGGGGTAATTCCCCAGCCGTAAACCGGCTCGATGATACAATCTTCCACCGACAAAATATATTTCCGCAGGTGATGAGGATGTTCCATGTACTCATCATAGCAGGCTTTGAAACCATCCACCACTTCTTTGCCCAGTTCTTTCTCCATGCCATAAACTGTGAAGACAAAATCCTCTTCAATCAGCAGGTAATTGCCTTTGTCTTTTCGTGAAGCCCCGAAAAGCAGGTATTTTAAATTGACCCTTTTTCTCACATACCGGATGAACGGATACGGAATGAACTTTAATATCAGCTTAGATAAGGTGAATTTCAACGTCGTAAAATTTATCCGGTTATTTTTATTTTCTTGCCAAGCCCTGCAAATGACAAGGCAAATTTTACAAATACCAATATATAAAATATTTTTTTTCTGCCCGAAGTAAATGACCTGAAACAAAACGACATGCCGCTGAGTTTTTTCTTGCCAAATAACAGGCCAATGCCTGTGAAAAAGTTGTACTGTTGCAGCAGCGGATCGTTGGGCGGCATTTTTTCTTCCTGAATAAAGCAGGCCAGCTTTTCAGAAAAAAAAGGAAGGTCGATGGTAGTATTACTCAGGCCCCCTTTATTGTTGAAAAGACAAATATTGATATCCAGGTATTTTTTTCTTATCTGTTCGTCTTTGAAGATCCGCAGGTTAAGGTCGTAGTCGGCTAGTATCCTGTATCTGAGGTCGTAGTTACCTATCCGGCTAAAAATATTGCGTTGGTAGAAGATTGCCTGGTGACTGATATTGGCATCTATCAGTTGCCGGTAGGTGCGGCTTCCGCCGATGATCCTATTGCCTACCATCAGCCTGGTATTTCCATACAGGAAGTCGGCGCCGGAAATTCCGGCAGAGCTAAATACATTTTGAAGCACCAGCTTGTCGTGAAGAATATCATCTGCACCTAAAAAATATATCCATTCACCTTTTGCGGCGGCAATGCCTTTATTCATCGCGTCATATACGCCGTTGTCCTTTTCGGAAATAAAATAAGCGATGTTTTTCTTATGCGTTTGGATAACCTCCAGGCTACCATCGTTGCTTTTCCCATCAATGATCACCAACTCCCGGTTGCTATAAGTCTGGCTCGTCACGCTTTCTATGGCCTGGCTGAGCGTGCCGGCGGCATTATATACAACTATGACGACGGATACAAGCGGCATGGAAGAATTGTCTGTCATCATCTTTTTAAAATATAGTATCTAAGCAAGTATTTCATGTTGCGTGGAAAATAATGCAACCAACCATCCTTGTATTTTTTGGCAGTAGTGCCGGATATAGCCGATATTTTCGGATAATATTTCAGCAGGCTAAAGCTAACGTCGTTACTCAATGCATCGAGAACGGCTCGTGCCAGCATATGCTCGAAGTAACGGTGCTCTGTATCGTTCAGCAGGGGTGCTTTTTTCAGCAGGTACTCTGAAACAAAGAAAGGCCGGAAGCCAAAGAATCCGGATGCGGAAAGCCTGAAATTGTTGGTAAGGTCCGCGAGTATATGGATATGCGGATTATCCCTGTAGTACTGCACGTATTTGTTGAGATTGCGTACTATATATCGCCCGGTGATCTTAAATACAAAATGATCAGCACGCAGCAGGCGGCTATTCTTTACTCCATGTTCCATGCACCTCATTTCCCCGGTGCCTTTTCCCAGTTCTGGCGGGTAATCATTTCCCTGGAAAGTGAGTATTTCGAGGCGGTTCTCTTGTATGCTTTGCGTAAAAAATGCTGAAATATCTTCCCCTGAATTTTCTACAAACACTACCGGGAAATCAAAATTCTTAAGATAAAATTGAATTGTTGAGATGTATTCCCGCTTGCGTTGATCCTTATCCGTAAGCGCGGTAAACATTTTATTCTGCGTATTGATCGTGCCTGTTAACAGCAGCAGTATGTCATTTTCCATATCTTCTTCTGATCCTGGTGGCTATTTTTTTTATGGTGATATTTGTAAAAACCGGATATGCCAGCACTCCCGCAAATACGGCTAAATGTAAACAAAAAAGGGTTACGGGCGAATTTTTAAAATAGCCATGGCCTGTAAGGTTGTAATTTATGCAAATGACCAATGCCAGGGCAACCAGCAGGATCAACATATCTTTTCCAAGGGTCTTTATAGTGGATACATGGTATTCAAGGCTGTAGGCCATCATCAGGATGACTGGACCGATCAGCGTAGGTACCGACCAGGCCATTACGATATACACACCTCCAATGAAATGGCCGATCAGCGGTGCCGAGATAAGCATGATAAGAGCTGTGACCGAATTATTGATCACCAGCCATTTCAATTTGCCGATTCCGAGGTATTGAAAATGTGCCGGAAAAGCCAGTGCATTTATAAAAAGTGCTATGGAGATATTGAAAAGGATAAACGTATAATTGAATCCCGTACTATGAAACAATGCCAGGTTCAGTGTGTTGAAGAAAGCCAGCGGCGCCAGGAACAGGATGGCACCGAGCAAAAGTATCACCCGGAAATTGGTTTTGTAAAAAGTAATAAGCCGGGTGTGGTGATCCAGGGTTTTGAAAACGGTAATATGCGGAACAATGGTTTGATTGGCAGAAATGATCAGTCCCCTGCCTGCTCCGAAAATTTTCTGGCAGATATCGAATATTGCTACGTTGGCTGTTCCGGCATATTTAGTGAGCATCGATTTGATGTAAGGCTCCGCAAGGATCTGCGTAACGGAAATAAGCTGAAAATTAAACCCGTATTTAAATATTTCCCGAAAAGTAGACCGGCTGAACCTGAGCGAAAAATGGTAATGTGGCTGGTGTTTTTTTACATAAAAAAAGCCCGCAAGAAGTAAAAAAACATTCTGGCAGAGTTGCGCAAGCGGAACACCCATGATCCCGAATTGCCGGATGAGCACAAAGCCTGCGATCAGGAAAATGATGGTCCCGGCAATGTTGATCTTTGCCCTGATGTGCATCAATATCATACCATCAAGTACCGAAAGGAAGGTAGATGACAGCCCTGAAAAAAAAAAGGATGCAAGCACAACCGGAAGCAGTTTATTCGCCAGGGGCACGATGGATGCATTGATGGTAAAAGGTATGGTAAAATGGAAAATCAGATAAGCGAGGAGGCATAACAGGGAGGTTAACCCGAAAATCGAATAGAACGTGGTATTCACGAGACTGCTTATCTGATCCTGGCGTTTTGAGGCCGTATATTTTGGAATGTAGTAAAGTAATGAATTGGAGAATCCAAAACTTCCAAATGCTGTGATAGCAGTAAGGGAAGAAAGATATGACCAAAGCCCGGTGATCTCTAACCCAAGTTCGGAAACCATCAGCTTAAACAATATAAGCGCCACAATAGCAGTGATGATCATTTGCAGAACGGAAAAAGAAGAATTTTTTAAAAGCTTGCTTTTGGCCATTTTACACTTTTCTCGCTGTTATGATATATTGTTGTGCTAAAAACTGGTCAAAAATACCGAATGTTAGTGTGCTGAATAATTTTCTCCTTTTTTGAAGCGGACAGGTCTTAAAACTTGGCTGGACAGATTCTATGCGAAAGTTTGCGGATTCCACGAGGCCGACCTGGTTCTTTTTGCAGAAAAAACGCATATGCGTCTTATCCAGGATCCCCGAAGGCGCATATTGAAAATCACCCTTAAAAAAGATCTTACGCATAGCGCTGAATTCCCTGATATTAGGAAGGCTTATTATCACGAGGCCCGATGGTTTCATGTATCCTTTCAAAAAGTTGAGCACGGACCATGGATCAATCAGGTGCTCCAATACATCGGCGCATAACAGAATATCGAAGTGCTCTGTTGGCAGATCTAGTTTTTCTTCGTTCAGGTCGGCTACCATAAACCTATCCAACAGCGGGTTGCGTTGGTTACTTTCGGGCATATCCACAAAGTCCACCCCCACCGCTTCTGAAATGGCTTTTTTCTCTTTCAGAAAACAAAGAGTGTTTCCTGCACTGCAGCCAACGTCGAGCATTTTCGCATCCTGCAAAACAGGAATATAGGGTAATATATCTGTTCTCAGATTGTTATAATATGCACTGTCTTTAATGTTATAGTAGTTCATAACTGACTGAAAAATAAGTAAGAAAAGCAATACCTGCTTAGGGGCTGTCCAAAAGTACCGGAGGTATGGTCAGAAAGGTCAGCAAGGCTGCAAATGTAGAAAAAGATAACGATATTACCTAAATACGGCATCTGTGGCGGGATTTCAATTTGACCGGAATTTCAGGCTGAATTTCACTTCATCTACCTTTAGGCTGCTGGTATCAGCCGGCAGGCTGTAATGATCTTTTGTACGATTCGTAAACATCCTGGATCCCATCCTTCAATGAAATGGTATAATGCCAGCCAAGCTCATTGATCTTGCTTACATCCATCAGTTTCCTCAAGGTACCATCGGGTTTGCTGCTGTCGAATACGATTTCGCCCCGAAACCCTACTATTTCCCCGATCATTTCTGCCAGTTCCCTGATGGAAAGATCAATACCTGTTCCCACGTTTACAAAACTTTCATTATGGTCGCTGTTCATCAGGAAAATACAGGCTTCCGCCATATCATCAACATGCAGGAATTCCCGCATGGGCGTGCCGCTTCCCCAAACCGTTACGGTAGGTTCGTTATTGACCGCTGCATGGTGAAATTTGCTCAGTAAAGCAGGCAATACATGCGAATTATTCAGATCGTAATTGTCGTTAGGCCCGTATAAATTGGTTGGCATAGCGCTTACAAAATCGCAGCCGTATTGTGCTTTATAAGCATCACACATCTTGATGCCGGCGATTTTTGCAATGGCGTAAGGTTCATTCGTTGGCTCCAGCGTGCCGGTCAGCAGGTACTCTTCTTTCAGGGGCTGAGGGGCAAGTTTTGGATAGATACAACTGCTGCCAAGGAACAATAATTTTTTTACCTGATGAACATAAGCCGCGTGAATGATATTGGCTTCCATGATCAGGTTATCATAAATGAAATCTGCACGATACGTATTGTTGGCCTGTATACCGCCCACTTTAGCAGCCGCCAAAAAAACGTATTCCGGCTTTTCGTTTTCAAAAAAATCATTGACCGCCTGTTGGTTGCGGAGGTCCAGTTCTTTGGAACTTTTTACCACAAAATTGCTGTAGCCTTTCGCTTTCAGGTTGCGGTGAATGGCCGAGCCTACCATTCCATTGTGCCCGGCAATGTATATCTTATCTGTTAAATTCATTAATTGATCGTTTTAAAATACCCATTCTGTTTCAACATCAGCTGCATACGCATCAGTTCTACATCTGCAGCCACCATTTCTTTTACCAATGCAGGTAAAGTATACTTTGGTTCCCAGCCAAGTTTGGTTTTGGCTTTGGTAGGATCTCCTATCAGCAGATCTACCTCCGTTGGACGGTAATAATGTTTATCTACAGCCACCACTTCTTTACCAACCGGAAGCTGGTATTTTTCGTCGGAACAGGAAACCACCACGGCAGTTTCAGTTTCACCTTCACCTCTGAATTCGAGGGTGATGCCCACTTCTTCAAATGCCATGCGTACAAAATCCCTTACAGGGGTGGTAACGCCCGTAGCGATCACATAATCTTCGGCTGTATCCTGCTGAAGGATGCGCCACATCGCTTCCACATAATCTTTTGCATGGCCCCAGTCGCGTTGTGCATTCAGGTTGCCCAGCCATAGTTTGTCCTGCATACCCAGCGCTATTTCCGCCACCGCACGGGTGATCTTACGTGTTACGAATGTTTCGCCACGTAACGGACTTTCGTGGTTAAAAAGGATACCGTTGCAGGCATATATATTATAGGCTTCGCGATAATTGACGGTGATCCAGAAAGCATATTGTTTGGCCACGGCATAAGGTGAACGTGGGTAAAAAGGGGTTTTTTCAGACTGCGGCACTTCCTGTACCAACCCGTATAATTCGGAAGTGGATGCCTGGTAGATCCTGGTTTTCCCTTCCAGCTTCAGTATGCGGATGGCTTCCAGCAAACGTAATGTTCCCAAAGCATCGGTATTGCCCACATATTCAGGAGTATCGAAACTCACATGCACATGGCTCATAGCGCCGAGATTGTAAATCTCATCGGGCTGAACTTCCTGTATGATACGGATGATATTCGTCGAATCAGTGAGATCGCCGTAATGAAGCTTGAAACGAACATGTGTTTCGTGCGGATCCTGGTAAATATGATCGATACGCTGTGTATTGATCTGCGAAGAACGCCTTTTGATACCATGTACTTCATATCCTTTGGATAATAACAGATCCGAAAGATATGCTCCGTCCTGTCCGGTTACACCGGTAATTAATGCTACTTTCATTCCTAGTACTTTTGCCTGGTGGCTTCGTTTATAAATTTATTTTTATTCTGATAAATATTCTTTTCCGACTGTCTCAGCATCCCTTCAAAATCAGCCACCCCGGAAGTTGTGAAGGTACAATTGATGAATTTAGTGTTGGATACGAGGAATGCCCATTTGCCCCAGGTAGTTGATTTTTTAAACCTTGCATTAAAGACGCAATTTTCAAAAATCGTGTTTTCCGGATCATCCAGCCTGCTTTTTTTCCTTATTTCCGTATACACGCTCGGCACTACGTAACTGTCAAAGGTACTATTTGTAATTCTTATATAGCGTCCCTGTATGCTTAACATATAGTTACCTCTGTAAACTACCGTTTTAGGCAGCGAGTCTGTGAAGGTGCAATTTTCTACCCTGGTGCCTTTACTTTCATCTGTGGCATCGTATGTAAGCAGTACTGTTCCGGCTATTTTACTATTCCTGAAAATAAATCCGGGCGATTCGCACATCAAGGAATAAACGGTATTGCCAATGATCGTGCAGCTGTCAAAAAGCACCTCAGAAGATGCTGCATATACGCTGATGACCGAATAACCCCCATTATTGCGGAAGGTACACTTTGTTATGATCCCGTTCTTACATACCGCTCCCCTTTCCGGCTCAATATCCAGCCCCGAACCCGGATTGGTGATGATCTTTTTGCTACTATTATAATTAAAGGTGCAGTTGTAAAAGCGGACACCGTCGCCCCCGCACCAACTGAAGCCATTACGGCCATTATTATCAAAACTGCAGTTAAAAAAGCTGACATTGGTCACTGGCAGCGCATTCCTGTCTTCCAATATCAGCGCACCATCCCGGCCAAAAGAATTAAATGCACAATTGCGTACGGTAATGTCTTTTGAATTAAGGATAAACAAACCTTCGTGTTCCCTTTCATAAGGATTTGTTCCAACTCCCCAGTTATTCAAAAACCGGAAACGCTGATTGTTGCCGTCGCCTTTGATATTTGTAATGGTAATTCCGGAGCAATTGGTCAGCCTGATCAGCGAACCTATATGAACAGCACTGTCGGAATTATTTTTTCTTCCCGGCAAGGTCCCAAACGGTAATCCATCGAGAAATTTGATCTGTACATTTCCATTTCCCTGTATCGTCACGTTGCTGCAACCTGTGAGGTTCAACACATCAAACAATTTCCCCGTAGGGATCTTTTCTTTATCCGAACCATAGGTTTTGGCCGGGCCTACAATGTATTTACCAGCCGGGATGATCAGCTTAACCTTTCCTTTTCGTCCGTTTATGTAAGCTGCTGCCGCATTAAATGCCTGTTGATCAGACAATTGATCATTGGGCACCGCACCAAACGAGGATAGGTACACCGTTTTTACCTGCGCCAGCGCCGGTGTTCCCGCCAGGGAAAAAATGATCAATAGTAAAAGGTGAAAACGGTACATTTTGGCAAATGTAAGGGATAGAGTTTATAGATGAAGGATTAGGATTTCAGGGCCTGGCACTGCGCTGGTTTCCTCCTAAACCCTAATCCCTAAACTCTAAACCCATATAATCCCGTAATTTTGCGCCCTATGCATTATGCTTCAGTAGAAAACCTGACCAAATCGTTCGGGATCAGGACGCTTTTTAAGAATATCACGATCAATATAGAAGAAGGCGATAAGATCGCGTTGGTTGCCCGCAACGGTAGCGGAAAGAGTACGCTCATGAAGATCATCGCCGGACTGGATACCGCAGATAGCGGAACCGTGTGGATACATAAGGATATCAAAACCGTGATGCTGCAGCAGGATAATGACTTTGATCCGGCAAAAACCATCTGGGACAACGTACTTCGCCTGGATCATCCGGTTGTGAAGGTGGTGAAAGAATACGAACTTTTTCTTGAAGAAGGTTCTGACGACCACGAAAAGCTGGGCGACCTGATGGCCAGCATCGACGACCTCAATGCCTGGAGTTTTGAAAGCGACCTCAAACAGATATTGGGCAAACTCAATCTTCATCACCTGAACGAAAAAGTAGGCAATCTCAGCGGCGGACAGAAAAAGAGAGTAGCGTTGGCCCAGGCGCTCATTGAAGCTCAGCTTCACGAAGGCCGGTGCCTGCTGATACTGGATGAGCCTACCAACCATCTGGATGTGGCGATGATAGAATGGCTGGAAGAATATCTGGATGCTGCCAAGATCACTTTGTTGCTGGTAACGCATGACCGGTATTTTCTGGATGCGGTGTGCAACGAGATCGTAGAGATCGACGACGAAAAAGTGTTCGTGTACAAAGGCAATTACGATTATTTCCTGGAGCAAAAAAGCCTGAGGCTGGAAGTGCAGCAGAGCGAATTGCAAAAAGATAAAAATATTTTCCGTAAGGAACTGGAATGGATGCGCAAGCAGCCAAAAGCCCGTACCACCAAAAGCAAGAGCCGTCAGGATGCATTTGCCGAAGTGGAAGACAGGGTGAAACAACAGAAAGACGTAGCCGAAGTAAGCCTGCAGGTAAAAATGACCAGGCTCGGCGGAAAGATACTGGAACTGAAAAAAGTAAATAAAAGTTTTGGCGACCTTGTGATCATGAAAGGTTTTGACTACACGTTCAAAAGAGGGGAGCGCATTGGTGTGGTGGGAAAGAATGGTGTGGGAAAATCTACTTTTTTAAAGATCGCATTGCAACAGGAATTGCCAGACAGCGGCAAGATCAATCATGGTGATACCGTTGTTTTCGGCAACTTCAGCCAGGAAGGGCTGATCTACAAAACCGACAAACGTGCCATTGAATATGTGAAAGATATGGCTGAATATTTCCCATTGGCAGATGGCACCAAACTTTCTGCAAGCATGTTCATGGAAAAATTCGGGTTTACTGCCGAGCAGCAATTTACCATGCTCAGCAAACTTAGTGGCGGTGAAAAACGCAGGCTGCACCTGATGAGTGTATTGTTTCTTAACCCCAACTTTCTTGTGCTGGATGAGCCTACGAATGACCTCGACCTTCAAACCTTACGTACGCTGGAAGAATTTTTACTGGAATATCCGGGCTGTATTCTCATCGTAAGCCATGATCGTTATTTCATGGACCGCATGGTGGATCATTTATTCGCTTTTGAAGGAAATGGTATCATCAGAGATTACCCGGGAAATTACACACAGTACAGGGAAGCCGCCAGCAAAGGTCTTTTGGCCGATATGGATCAACAGATCATGAAAGCAGCGCCGGAAGAAAAAGAGAAGACCACCGACGACAGGCCACAGACCACAGTAAATACAACGAAGACAGAAGCGCCAAAGAAACTTTCTTTCAAGGAAAAATTCGAGTTTGAATCGCTGGAAAAAGAAATGCCCGCTTTGCAGGATGAAAAGAAAACCCTGGAAGAAAAGATGAGTGGCAACCTTCCTTATGATGAATTACAAAAAGCCGCTGACCGCATTAGCGAGATCATCGCTTTGCTGGATGAAAAAGAAATGAGGTGGCTGGAACTGAGTGAACGGATGTAGGCTGAAGCTCTTGCTTCGGCAATTACAATATCAGTTCTTCAATCTCCCTTCATTGTCATTGCGAGGAACGAAGCAATCACTTCGCTCTTATCGGATAACACAAGGAGATTGCTTCGTTCCTCGCAATGACAGCCCTATTATGTTTTCGTGATTAATTTTCGCATCCCTCATTAATTCTTGCAAATTAAAATCCTTAAATTGTGTGGCACCCATTAACCCAGCCATCATGAATAACCGATTTTATTCGCTCGATGTTTTTCGCGGCGCCACAGTAGCGCTGATGATATTGGTAAACAACCCCGGAAGCTGGGGCCATATCTATCCCCCGCTTGAGCATGCAAACTGGCATGGCTGCACCCCCACCGATCTTGTATTTCCATTCTTTCTGTTCGCCGTAGGCAATGCCATGGCTTTTGTAATTTCAAAACTGGAAGCGGCAGGCGAAGGCGTATTCTGGAAAAAAGTGATCAAAAGGACTTTACTGATCTTCCTCATAGGACTATTCCTCAACTGGTTTCCCTTCATCGTGGAAGTGATGCGGCCTGATGCCACCGGCCATCTTGTTCCACAAACGATCGGTAAAGGCTTTACCTGGCTGGATCATGTAAATAAAGATGGACAAATTATAACTATAGAAAAAGGCGTCAGGATATTTGGTGTATTGCAACGCATCGCACTGGCGTATTTTTTTGGCGCCATCCTCATTCATTTTTTCAAAGTAAGAGGTTCGTTTGTAGCAAGCGCTTTCATTTTGCTGGCATACTGGTTTTTGTGCCTGGCCGCAAACCCTTCGGATCCGTTCAGCATCCACGGCTGGTTTGGCACATCCGTCGATATCAAACTCATAGGCGAAAAACATATGTACCATGGCGAAGGCATAGCATTCGATCCCGAAGGTTCGATGAGCGTATTTGGCTCCATCGTGCAGGTGATATTCGGTTATCTTGTAGGGCAATATATTCTGGCCAAGGGCAAAACTCCGGAAATGCTCAACGGTTTATTCATGACGGGTTGTGTGTTGATCTTCGCAGGATTTTTCTGGGATATGACCTTCCCGATCAATAAAAAGATCTGGACCAGCAGTTTCACCGTGTATACTACCGGTCTTGCCCTGATGGTATTGAGTGTATTTATTTACGTGATAGAATTCAAAAACAAACGCGGCGCCTGGAGCAGGTTCTTTGATGTGTTTGGAAAAAATGCCTTATTCATATTTGTGCTCAGTGGAATTCTACCACGACTCATGGGATTGATAAAAGTTCCGATCAATGCAAATTATAAAGCCTCGCCATTTGAATGGTTCTACGAAAAATTATGCAAACCGATCTTCAAAAATGAACTGAATGCTTCGCTGATGTATGCGATCTGTTTTATTATCATGATGTGGTTCTTTGCGTGGTTGCTGGACAGGAAGAAAATCTATATAAAGGTATAATGGATAATAGTATAATGGATAATGCTTCCAGTTGAACGATTGTCAGGAAATTGAAAGTATTATAAGTCGGAAATATTATCCATTATCCATTATACTATTATCCATTCCAGCCCCTTTTTTAGAAACCTTGTACCGCTGCGCAATATACAACCCACTCACCACCAGCAGCACCCCAGCCGCAGTAAACAAACTCAACGGTTCTTTCAAAAAGATCCTTGCCAATAAAAACCCGAACACCGGGCAGAGAAACAACCAGTAAGCCGCTTTCACCGCATCTTTTTTCAGTAAAATCATCCAGCATTGTACTGCGCCGATAGAAACCGGGATCGCAAGCCAGATCGTTCCTGACCAGAAATGTGTATCGTAAATATTTTTTGCAGGATCGTAGGTGAAAAATAAAAATGGCAGCAAAAATATCCCGCCTGCAACCGTTTGCCAACCGTTGATGGTAAGGATATCCATTCCCTTCCAATCGGTCCGGGAATAATAAATAGCACCGCCCGAATATGCCATCATGCTGATGAAAATGATCACGATGCCATCGATGCTGGCATAACTCGTGCGCAATAAAGGATATGCGGCGATGAATATCCCCAGGAGGCAGAGCAGCAAACTCAGGATACCCATGCCCGTTACTTTTTGTTTAAAAAAGAAAGCGCCCATAAAACTGATCAATACAGGGTTCATCCCCACTGCCAGCGTACCAAGCCCCGCGGATATTTTCTGCATACCTATTACATACAACCCAAGATAAATGCTCACATTGAGCAGTCCGTAGATCATGATCTGCTTCCAGGTATTTTTTGGCGGAAGATTTTTTTTCAGAAAAAAATGAGTGGCTATCAGCATGATCATGCCCGCGATAAAGAATCGGCTGACCGCTATCACAAATGGTTGTGCAGATTGCAGGCCGATCTTGGTGGCGGTTGATGCCGATGCCCACAGGAAAGCGAATATGATCCCGATTAAAATAAAATTACTCTTCATTCATTTAAATAATTTGTCAGGCGATCAGTGTTTCATACTGTGAAAGATCATCATTGAACACCACGAATCTTGCCTGGTAACCCGGCCTGATATAACCGATACTGTTGTCCATACCGATCGCTTTTGCAGCATGAACTGTAGCCATCGCGATCGCTTTCTCCAGATTGATTTCCAGATGTTGCATGGCATTCTGCACGGCTTCCGCCATAGAAATTGCCGCTCCGGCCAGCTTTCCTTCTTTATTGCGATAAAATCCATCCACCAGTGCCGCATCAAAATCACCCCAACTGAACGATGGCACTTTTCGTCCGAGAAACGCGGCATCACTGATAAGGAATAATTTATCGCCCTTTTGTTTCAAGGCAATTTTTGCGGCAGCATAATCACAATGTGCCCCATCGAGAATGATCGGCGCATATACGTTATCGTTAGTAAAGGTAGCCCCTACCAATCCCGGCGCACGATGCTCCATCTGCGTCATCGCGTTATATAGATGTGTAACTAGCCTGATCCCTTTATCAAAATAATAGGAAGCCTGCTCATAAGTCATTTCCGAGTGGCCGGCAGAAAGTACGATACCGCTTTGGAGCAGCATATCCAATTGTTCATCAGTAAAACATTCAGGAGCGATGGTCATCACTTTGATCACATCGCAACCGTATTTTATAATTTCTTCCAATTCTTTGTTGGTAGGTGTCCGCACCAGTTCTTTCACATGCGCCCCGCGTTTTACCGGGTTAATGAATGGCCCTTCCAGGTGCATACCCACCACCCCTTCCCCATGCGTATGCATGAAATGCTTGACAGTCTCAATCCCTTTCAGAATATTTTCCTGCGAAGATGAAATGAGGCAGGGTAATGTATGTGTGGTACCATATTGCAGGCTTGCGTGGCAAATATCATGAAGGGCAGCCTCGTTGAGATGCTCACTGAAATAGAGTTGATGGCCGCCATTAATTTGTATATCCAAAAATCCTGCGGCAATATTTTTTCCGCCAAGATCAATATGCTTTGCTCCATGCGGAATTTCCTTTTGTATAGAAACGATGATATCCTGCTCCACAACGATCACTGCATCTTTGATGATCTCCTCGCCGGTGAATATGGAACAATTGCTGATAGCGGTTTGCATTCGGTAAAATTTTTACAAAGAAACCGATTTAATGGATAATGGATAATGAAATAATGGATAATAATACTTAAGAGTTAAGGTCTGATCAATAAGTATTGTAACCACGAATGGAAAACATTTTCAATTATCCATTCAATCATTATCCATTCTTCTGTATTTTTAGTGTTCAAACTTCATCATGAAAAAAAAGACCTCTATCACTACCATCTTTACCGATCTCGGCGGCGTACTACTCACCAACGGCTGGGACCGGCACTCCCGCCAGGAAGCGGTATCCATCTTTGGCCTTGATTCAAAAGAAATGGAAGAACGCCATCATCTTACGTTTGATACATATGAAGTAGGCAAACTGTCGCTGGATGAATACCTTGACAGGGTAGTTTTTTATAAAAAAAGAAAATTCAGCAGGGAGGAATTCAGCAAGTTCATGTACAGCAAATCGAAATCGTATCAGTCGATGATCGACCTGATGAAAAAGCTGAAGAAAAAATACGGGCTCAAAATAGCTGTTGTTAATAATGAAGGAAGAGAGCTGAATGATTACCGGATCAAAAAATTCAAGCTGGGAGAATTCGTCGATTTTTTCATCTCATCAAGTTTTGTGCATTTCCGCAAACCGGATGTCGATATTTTTAAACTGGCGCTGGATGTAGCACAGGTACCTGTGCGTAACATCGTGTACCTCGACGACAGAGCGTTGTTTGTGCAGGTGGCAGAAGGCCTCGGTATCCGTGGGATTGTACATACCGATTACGACAGCACGATTGAAAAACTCAAAGCACTCGGACTGGAATTATAATTTTCTGGTGCCATCACCGGTCTGCACCCGGTAAGCTTCCAGCTCAATATCAAGAGCATTTTTATACGCGATGGTGGAATCGTGAATGAACGTTTCCACCATTTCATTTTTCACAATATTGATGGTGCAGCCCCCAAACCCGCCCCCCATCAGCCTTGCGCCGACCACTTCTTTTTTTGCACGGGCAAGGCTTACCAGGAAATCTAATTCCTTACAACTCACCTCGTACAATTCCGAAAGGCCGCGATGTGTTTCAAACATCAGTTCGCCAAAGGCGATAAGATCTTTCTGCTGCAATAATTGCGAAGCCCGCTCTGCCCTGTCTATTTCCTGCACTACATAACAGCAACGTTTAAACGCTTTTTCGCTCATGGTGTCTTTGTAATCAAATATCGTTTGCCATGGAACAATATCTCTAAAGCCGTTTACTTTGCTGCCGGCCGACATGACAGCCAATCCTTCGGCACATTGGCTGCGGCGGAGATTGTATTCTCCTGCGACAAGACTATGAGGCAATTTGCTGTTGAGTAACACAATGCTGTATCCATCCAGCTGCAAAGGAAAATATACATGGTGCATCGCCTGGCAATCGAGCAGGATCACTTTATCCTTTTTGCCCATCATATTGGCAAACTGATCCATGATGCCACATTGTACACCGGGAAAATTATGCTCGGCGCGCTGACAAAGCAAGGCCAGCTGCAGCCTGTCGAAACCCGTTCCCAATAAGTCATTCAACGCGAATGCAAGGCCGCCTTCTACTGCCGCCGAAGAACTTAATCCGCTGCCTCGGGGAATATCCCCGGCAAAAACGCAATCGAATCCTTTAAGTTGAATTCCCAGTAATTCAAATTCTTTCACCACAGCCAGCACATAATCTTTCCAGCCACCAGCTTTAGCGATCGCTGAAATTTCTACCGAAAAAAATTCATCAAAGTCGATAGAATAAAAACGGATCGTATCGCTGTCATTCAATGCTATGGCGTAATACACGCCTTTATCAATTGCAGCAGGCATCACAAAACCATCATTGTAATCTACATGTTCGCCGATGAGATTTATTCGCCCCGGCGAAAAATAAACGGATGGCTCCAGCCCGGATTGTTCCCTGAAAATTTCTGCTACCTGAGTTGCCAGTGGATTCATGATTCAATTAAAGAAGTGATCTTGTAAGCTGTTTTAAAAAAATAAGTTTCCGCTGGAATTAGTATGATCAACCCTTCGCCGTTGTTGAATGCGTCGGGGGCCGCGCTAAGATTTTCTACCGCGATCGATTGGCGGCCATCCGGGGTAAAAAGTTGTAAGTAAGGATAACTCTGGTGTGGATATATTTCCACCTGGATCCTTTTCTCCGGCTCACGCAACACCAGCATCGGCTGACATTCCGCGAAATTTACGGTAAAGCAATCATCAAATTTTTGGCCACCTACCTTTTCGAGTGAACCGAATGTTTCATACCGTTCCTTCTTGCCGGAAGGCAACATTTCTTCATCAAATATCAGCCTGTCTTTACTCTGAAATTCCAGCTGCAGTTCATTGATGCTGCCGCCGAAAGTAAAATACGGGTGCCAGCCATCCATCACAGGAATGGAACCCTGATCTTTGTTGATGATGGCAGTAGTAATTTTCAGGTAATTGTCGAAACCCAATTCGTAGGTGACCTGGCAATCATAATAAAAAGGATAACCGGGATCTTCACCGCGGTACGAATATTCAATGGTTACCTCTGCTTTCTCTTTTGTTGCATTTTCTTTTACCAACATAAAACTGGCATCATATAACAATCCATGCATGGCATGTTTGCCGAGGTAAAACTTTTCTATGTGATATTCCTTTCCTTCAAAATTGTACCGGCCATTCTTCAGCCTGCAGCCGTATGGCGAAAGTTTAGCACTTTTGAAACCTTTGGATGCCTGGTTATTCTGATAATCGTCAAGATCATTGTAGTGGTCTACTACATTCATCCGTTCGCCCTGATGGACCACTTCAAATCCATACAACATTCCTCCGCAGGCGGGAACAATCGTTACCGTAGTTCCTGATGCATCTTCCCGGAGGCATACCACATCAAAGCCGTTGATCTTTTTGGTTGAAATGGAAAACATGAGAGGGCGTATTTAAGATTAAATATACTAAAATGATCGAAGCATTACCCTGCCCTCCTAGATCAGTTTACTTAATTCATTTATTCTGTCGGCGTGGCTTGTCCAAGGATACTGAATATTGTAATCGTCTTCGAAAAGGTCAGCCTGACAGCGATTATTCTATTTTATAAAGAAATGATGTAGTACTTCCCTGGTTTGATGTAGTAATGATGTATCTGTTAACAAAAAAAAGGGCGATCTAAAATCTATATTTACGCTTTGATCACCATCGATTCTCTTGCAATGAAATTTTTGAATGCCTCCATGCTGGCTTTATGCCTTGCTGTAACCATTTATTCCTGTTCAAAATCGGGCGGCGACCAGCCTGTTCCGCCATATACTCCCCCGGTGACTCCACCTGTTACACCTCCGGTAACCCCACCGGCCAATACTCCCATTGTTCCCCCGATCGTTTACTCAGGTTACACCTTATTGTGGAATGATGAATTCAATGGCACATCCATTGATGCCACCAACTGGAATTTTGAAACGGGTACAGGGGTAAATGGCGATTTTGGGACCGGCCAGCTTGACAGGGCAACCAATCGGCCTGAGAATGCTACGATAGAAAATGGAGTGTTGAACTCAGGGGGAGGTTGCCTGGCGATCACTACCAGGAAAGAAAACTATATCGACCGCAATTATACCAGCGCACGGCTTACCACGCAGGATAAAGGATCATGGGGGCCGGGCACAAGGATCGAAGCCCGTGTATGGGCAAGAGATACCCGTTACAAAGGCCAGGGTTTTGCATTCTGGATGATGCCGGCGGAAAAACCATCCAACCAGCCATATATCATGTGGCCGCAGGGCGGCGAAGTAGATATCATGGAATATGTAGGCGCTATTCCGAAATTCAATCTCGGAACGGTTCATTATGCCTGGTCATGGCAAAACAATACTTACCAAAGCTGGAATCATGGCCATAAAGGAGGTTATTATTCTTACCAGGAAATGCAGGTTCCGGCAACCAATCCTGGTTATGGCGGATGGCCGGTGGCAGCTACGGAAACAAATGCCGGAAGCGGCGGGTTTCATATTTACCGCGTAGACTGGTATGCCAACCGGATGGAATTTGCGGTAGACGACCAGGTGTATCATATCAATTATTTCAACGACGGAGAGGCTTTCAACAATGCTCCTGATGGAGAAGATGCTGATGGAAATATTACCATTGGCGGTAAGCGTGTGATGAAATCGGAGTATTCGCATCACTTTGCGGAATGGTCTCCTTTCAGCCATAAATTTTTCTTGTTGCTAACGGCAGGTGTAGGTGGCAACCACAATATGACGTATGGTGGAGCGATTGTAAATGAGGCTCAATTTCCCTGCACGACTTACATCGACTGGGTAAGGGTTTACCAAAGGAATTAGAAATTACGAATTGATAATTACGAATTACGAGAAATTAATTGAATTCGTAATTATCAATTCGTAATTACTGAATAATGTTCCATGGAGTTTCAACCCCGGGGTCATTGGGGTCTTTGGGTTCAAGATTTTCTGCGGCTTTGCCGGTGTTGTCTGGTAATGGTGTAGATGATGCTGGCGGAGTTGCAGATTTTGTCCCTATATCCGTTCGTACATTGCGGATATCGTCTTCAGTTACTTCATCCTTTGGGTCTGAAAGCAGCTGATGTATCCTTGCATCCGTATGCTGATCCGTAAAAGGAGCTTCTCCGTTTTCCTGGATTTTTTGAATGATTCCCATAAAAAAAGTTTTATAGCATAACTATCAACAAAACCGTACCAAAGACCTGCATTAACTAAAAGTTCATCTGGTAAGTAAACGATTTCTACAATCCTTAAGCTTTAGTATGGTACAAAAAAATACGGATTATAAATGAAATTCATATATATGAGTTCATTTATAATCCGTATTTTTTACTTAAGCTCAGCGTCCTTATTTTTTTCCAAACCTGATATTATAGGTAGCCGCGATGCCCACGTTCTGCACATCATTGAAACCATCGTTCAGGAATACCTGGTTGTAGAAACCGTAAAAGTTCCAGTTGTAATTGTGGTAACCAACCTGTGGTTTAACATAAAAACCTCCTGTTTGTCCCGGAGTGTTGGTAAGGAAGCTATACCCTACATCTGTACCGGCAAAAAAGCCTTTAGATTGTGGGTAGTAGCGCAATAGCAAACCTGCAGGAATAAGCCCTGCATCTTCACCATTGTTTTTAGCAAAGAAGTGAGTATAACCTGATGTAAGCCCGATACCGAAATTTTTGGTAGCCATCCATTGGCCACTCAATACTAAGCCTGCGGCGAATGAACTTCCATCGGAGGTTTTACCGACTGGTACGGAAGCTTCGAGGCCCGCCTTCAACCATGAATTCTTACTGGTCACTTCTTCTGTCGTTGTGCTTTGAGCAAAAGTTTGCGCTGAGGCAAGCAATACTAAAGCAGCTGTCATTAACTTCTTCATATACGTTTGTTTTTCAGTACGTTTTCAAAAGCTATGCCAGTAACGTTAACAATGACTTAATTTCTTCTAATCTGTCATATAAAGAATAATATAATGGATTGATTGTCAGGTGGAAGAAAATCAAGTATTATTCCGCCGGAAAAGTGGAGAAGACTACTCATGAGAAGACTACTCGTGGGAAGACTACCCTATGGCTTATAAGTAACCGAAAGCTTTACCATTTCCTCCAGCACTTTTTTATCAGCATCAGCCAGATTTTTCAGATAGATGCAGCTTTTTCCCGTTTTGTGCCTGCCGAGTTTTTGTTGTAACTCCTCTCTTTTTTCAAAAGGATTCAGGTACAATACAATTGCCGTAGATCTTGATGCCAGTCCCGCAAGTGGCGCATCTCCTTCATGACCGCTGTCATATTTATAATGATAACTTCCAAAACCCACGATACCCAGCCCCCACATTTTCGGCTTGTAGCCGGAAGCTTTTTGCATCAGCTTTATTAGCGCGGCAATATCAGTACGCCTTGCTTCATCCGTTATCGCTGCTACATAAGCAGGTACGGAAGCGGAAGTTTCGGTTGTTTTATTGGTTGCCATGTTTATAATGGATAATTGTATAATGGATAATGGTGAATACTTTGAAATGAAAAACATTTCACTTCCCTGTACTTCTCACGATCCGAATGTACACATTATCCATTATTCATTATCCATTACAAAAAACTTTCAGCTGTAGATTCATTCCCTTTTTAAATAACTCCCACCGAAAGCATTCTTAATTTTAATTATCTACAGCATCATCCCCCCCGAAACCTCAATCCTCTGCCCCGTGATCCATTTCGCGTCATCGGTACAAAGGAATGCTACCACACTGCCGATATCTGTTGGCAAACCAACTCTTCCTAAAGCGGTCACAGAAGCTATCTGTTTGTTCAACGCTTCATTATCCCTTACTGCCCCGCCGTTGAAATCTGTTTCGATGGCGCCGGGCGCAACGATATTAGCACGGATACCACGTGGCCCCAGCTCTTTGGCAAGGTAACGGGTCAATGTTTCGACAGCTCCCTTCATTGCTGCGTATGCCGATGAACCCGGGAAGGAGAAACGTGCCAGTCCGCTGGAAATGTTGATGATGCCGCCGCCATCTGCCAGGATAGGCAATACTTTTTGTGTAAGAAAATATGGCCCTTTGAAATGAATATCCACCAGGTCGTTGAATTGCTTTTCCGTAGTTTCTGCAAAAAGTGCATGCAGACCTGTTCCGGCATTGTTGACTAAATAATTAATACGATCGGTACCAAAATGATCTTTCAAAGTACTGCTTAAGTTTCCAATGAACGCATCAAACCCTGACGTGTCGGCAACATTGAATTGTAATGCCGCAGCTTTACGGCCAAGTGAGTTGATTTCCCGGACTACCGCGTCTGCCTCATCTTTTTTACTATTGTAAGTAAGGACCACATCAAGCCCTTTTTTCGCAAGATTGATCGCCATATCTTTTCCGAGCCCACGGCTGCCGCCTGTAACCAGGACGATGTTATTTGTTGTTGACATGTTTTATTGTTTAACTGTTTTAAAAATCGATTTTGATCCTGCAAAGCTAAATTGAGTTAATGCCGGAAAAAAGGTGGAGACTTCAGAATTTTTGGTTTTTGCCGGGAAGACGGCATTCGTTTTCTTTCTTCCTTCCCGGCAAAGCTTAATTTTGCATCATGCCGAAAACCATATCAAGAAACGAAGAGATCAGGGATGAATTTTTAAAACTGATGCAGGAGCACCTGGATGAGTTATTTGCCGGCAAGGCGGAAAAACGTTTTCATGCGGTAGACTTCGCTTCGCGGATGTTCATTTCTTCGATACATTTAAGTAATACCATCCTGCTCACCACCGGCAGATCTCCCTGCGATTTCATGGAAGAAGCATTACTCGCCGAAGCACAGCGCCTGCTCCGTGAAACGGATCTGTCCATCGCCGACATAGGCTATCGTTTCGTCTACAACGACCCCAGCAACTTCACCAAATTTTTTAAAGGGATGTGTGGCCTTACTCCGATGCAATACCGGAAGCAGGAAGCCAGATCAATGAAAACTGACGACTGATTACCGGTCACCGACTTAGGGGCTAAATTTATTTTGCATCCATTACCGGAAGAGTAAAACTAAAAGAAGAACCTTCATTCACTTCACTTTCTACATTCATGGTACCATTATGTTTGGCAACAATTGCCATCGATATGTACAACCCCAATCCCATACCCGGGAAAGTATTATCATGCGTATTTTCTGCCGCCCTGAAAAAGCGGGTATACAATTTCGGCTGTTCCAGTTTGGAGATGCCGATACCAAAATCCTTCACACAAAATTCCACCTTTCCATCTTCCACTTTTGTATGAACCATCACCCTGTCGGCCGTGGGCGAATATTTAATCGCATTCGATATCAGGTTGATCATCACCTGCCCGATACGATTACGGTCGCCGCGGACGGTCACATCTTTATCCAGTTGCAATTGTATCAGGTGTTTGTTGGTCGTCAGCTGCATTTCGCTGCATATCTCGGTGGCCAGTTTATTAAATGCGAATGTCTCTACATCGAATTGCAATTGCCCGCCATTGAAACGTGTCGCGTCCAGCAGATCGCTGATCAGCCTGGTGAGTTTGTTGATCTGGTTATTCATCGTACCCAGGTATTCATTCACAACGGGTTCAGCATTGCCCTTCAATATCGCCATCAGCAATTGTGTGAATCCTTTGAGGCTGGTAACAGGCGTTTTCAACTCATGGCTTACCATGCTGATGAACTCATCCTTTTTCTCCATCTCTTTTTTCTGGTAATGGATGTCCGTCGAAATACCAAACCAGCTCACGATCTGCCCTTCTTCATTGCGATATGGAACTGCGTTCCCAAAATGCCAGCGGTATTCGCCATCCGATCCTTGCCGGAAACGATATTCCACCCGGTAAGTTTCTCCCGTTCTCAACGCCCTGTTCCAGGATTCCAATGCAGGCTGTACATCATCTTGATGCAGAACATCCGTCCAGCTATTTCCATATCCCCCGTTTTCTTTTAACCCTGTAAACTCATACCATCTTTTATTGAAATAATTCACTTCACCATCCGCTTGTGCCGTCCACGCAATTACAGGAATATGATCCGCCAGAAAACGAAAATGCTCCCTGCTGATGAGTAATTCTTTTGTCCGCTCTTTTACTTTTTCTTCCAGTTCATCATTCAATTGATCCGTCAACGCCTTTGCTTCTTCCAACTGTTCGTTCTTTTCAAGCAGCTGCTGTTCATTTTCTTTTTGTGAAGTAAGATCGGTAAGGATCATGCTCAACGCGATCCCTTCATCCAGCTCCAGTGTAGTAAGCGAAAAAAGAAAAGGGACCTTCATTCCATCGCCTCTGAACAGGCTGATCTCTCCTTTATCATCAGCATCCCATGCATCAGATAATATTTCTTCGAATAAAAATTTCTGATCTGCAGGAATGAAGTCGGTAAAATGTTCTCCGACCAACTTTGATATGGGTAACTTCATCACTTCCGAAAAACCGGAATTGCAATAGACGATCAATCCATCGGCATTTAGCGTGATAGCGCTCTCATTCATCGTTTCGATAAACACACGGTACGTCTGATCGGCACTTTTTAATGTATATAATTGCGGGCCTTTACCATCGTCCACTACAAATGCGTCGATCGCACCGGTACGGATAGCATCGATAGTATCGGTAGCTTCGCGTAATCTCATTTGAAGTTCTGCTACCTGCTCTTCTAATTCTATGGTTGTTTTTTTATCTGTCATCTTCTTGCTGGTCTGTTGATATACCCAGCCCCTTAAGCACTTTTTCTGTATCCGACATATCCCCGATAAGCCTCATAACTGGCAAAGGGTAAGTTTTCAGCAGCATCGGAAGCGCTACCAATTGTTTATCCTGTGCCACTAATGGTTGGCGGTATACGTCAATTATTTCAAGATCATAATTTTCATTCAGCCGCGTTTCGCAGATGCTTTTTATATTGGCGATCGCTCGCACTGAATTAGACGAAGCTCCCGTTACAAATAACTTAAGTTTATACCTGTTCTGCGAATCGCTTTCCGGATCTTTCATGTGTTTAGTTTACAGGGACAATGTTTAATCCTACCAATACTTTTTCTTTATCAGAAAGGTCCCCGATGATCTTGCGGATAGGTTCAGGCACTTTTTTCACCAATGTAGGCACGGCAAAAATCTGATCACCTTCAGCGAGCTGAGGTTTTATCAAAAGATCGACTACCTCTATCTTATATTGCCCTTTCAGATATTCTTCGCAATATTTTTCAAGATTTTTTAATGCCGTCACCGATTTCGGTGTTTTGCCAGCTATGTATAATTTCAATTGCCAGATTTCTTTCATAAACTCATTTTTTTGTTTTACCCGATGCCCCTTTGTTTCGCCTTGCCAATGTCATCTGCTCGCGATTCTTCAGCATCACTTCCTTGCGGAACTCGTCTTCGAGATAGATCTTGTTAAGCTCATCTTTTACTGATTCAAATTCCGAACGCAGGCTTTGTATCTGTGCTTCCAACAAAGTACTTTTTCTGCCTATTTCGCGGTCCTTCCTGTCTTGTGAATAAGATTTTAATGCTGTTTCTGTTTTCTCCTGCAACACCCTTTCTTCCCTTGCCGATCCGGTGAGCACACCTTCAGGGCCAAGGAATACTTCCACCAGCTCGAGGCCATTGTCGGTGATCACAAATTCCCTGATCTGGTTGGAATGGCTCATTCCCCTCGCCTTCATGATGTACATTCCGCGGTTGCGTTCGCCATTGAATTCAATATCGGTCACCATCATCCATGTATCCACCAGGGAAGATACGCCTTCGTCTTTTTGTTCGTTTTCAGCGTTATTGAAGGTAAGTGCTGTAAACATCACGGTGATCTGTTCTTTCTGTAAAAAATCGATCAGCCTTATCAGCATCGATTTCAATTCACTTACCGTACCTACCGTCACCAGGTTAGTGATCGGATCGAGTATCACGGTGGTGGGTTTGAAACGGCGCACCATTTTAAATATCACCAGCAGGTGCATCTCAAGCCCATGTAAAGTGGGACGTGATGCGTGAAAATTGAGCAGCCCGCTCTTCACATGTTTGCTCAGGTCCATCCCGATGGATTTCATATTCCGCATGATCTGGTCCGGGGATTCTTCATAAGCGAAATAGATGCACCTCTCACCACGTTCGCAGGCGGTTTTTGCAAAGCAGCCTGCAATACTTGTTTTACCCGTACCTGCCGTACCAGATAAAAGTATGCTGCTGCCTTTGAAAAAGCCTTTACCCCCAAGCATTTCATCCAGTGATGGAATGCCGCTGGATATCCGCTGTGTCGAAACTTTACTTTCCAGTGTAAGTGAGGTAACTGGTAATACAGATATCCCGTCTTCATCTATGAGGAATGGATACTCATTGGTGCCATGCACTGATCCACGATATTTTAACACTCTCAAACGCCTTGTTGAAATCTGGTTCACCACGCGGTGATCAAGTACGATCACACAATCGGATACATATTCTTCCATTCCCTGGCGGGTAAGTAAACCGTTCTGGCCTTTTTCCCCGGTGATAATAGTGGTTACCCCCTTTTCTTTCAGCCATTGAAAAAGCCTGCGTAATTCGGAGCGAAGGATGCTTTCGTTGGTCAATCCGGAAAATAAGTTTTCGATGGTGTCCAGTACAACTCTTTTGGCCTTGATGCTGTCGATCGCATACCCCAGGCGAATGAAAAGGCCATCAAGATCGTATTCGCCGGTTTCCTGTATCTCAGTGCGATCGATGTGTACATGATCGATGCGTAATTTTTTTTGTGCTGTCAGTTTTTTAAGGTCAAAACCAAGTGAAGTGACATTAGCCGTCAACTCTTCCGCTTTTTCTTCAAAAGCCACAAAAACTCCTGGTTCATTAAATTGAGTAGCGCCTTTTACGATGAATTCGAGAGAAAATAATGTTTTCCCACAGCCTGCATCCCCACATATCAATGTAGGCCTGCCTGCCGGAAGCCCGCCACTGGTGATCTCATCGAGTCCATCAATGCCGGTGGGGGTCTTTTTTAACGCTGGAAGATCTTTATTTTTTGATAGGTTTGTAGCCATAACCGAGCATTTACTGTTTAAAGTTGATAAGGGCAATGGCTTTTATGGCCATTATAAAAATAAGGATAAGTATTTAGCAATTAAATATTCATCCAGCTTTACCTCTGTTGAACGATACACTCTCTATCCATCCCTTCACTTCTTCAGGCGTGCGATTCATTTTTTTTGCTACCCGTTCCAGTAATGCAGTCGCATCCTTCGGGTCATACTCCAGGTCTTCATCGTTCAGTTCCATATTCACTTCCTTGAGCATTTCCTTTACTTCAGGCCAGGGAGCTTCCAGTTTTAAAGTTTGCGACATATCCTTTATTTATTGATTGTTAAACAACATTAATTATAAAAAAATCATGCCATACAAATTATCTCTACAAATACAAAAGGTACGATACACTGTTTCCAATGCACGTACCTTTTCATCATCAAAAAAACAACATCGCTGCTTTACCCTATAGATCTTTATCCTTAACTGGCCTGCTCGTCACGCTCTTCAGCAGGATGATCCTTTGGGGTTAACCCACTTGTGGTAAGGCTTGTATGTCTTTTGGCACCCCATTGATGAGTAGGTTTGCCATTAATATCTGATACCGTTTTATCGCGGCTTATTTCTTGTGAATGTGAATGAAATTCTTCCTTGCTATTTTTTGCAGGAACACCTGTATGATGAACTTTAGGCATAATGACCAGTTTTTCAGGTTACACATTTATTTGCCGGAGCATTCCCGGGCGGGGTGTTGCAGAAATTCTACAATTGTATCCTGCATTTATTTCGAGTGGCTTTCAGCAAATTTTACGTAGAATAAGCGTCGAACTTTGTGCCATACCAGCTTTTTTGTGGAAAACAAAAACCCTCATCCGGTTAAAATTCAGGCAAGCGGCTGCCAGAAAAATAATACCGGCTGCCGCTTGCCCTAAAAATTATTTCAGTTTGCTTTTGATAGCTTTAGCTTTGGCAAGATGCCCTTCAAGTGTAGGCAATGTTTTGGCGGCAAACGCTTTTACCTTTTCGTCGCTGTTGTTTTTTGCAGCATCTTTAAATGCGGCGATATCTTTTCCATGATCCTCTACCATCATACTGATATAAGCTTTATCGAAATCGGCTCCTGTTTTGGCTTTCAATCCATCTACATGCCCTACATGTTCCTGCGGCATACTAACAGGGAAATTGATATTATCCGCTGCGGCAATGGAACCCAATTCTGCATTCGCTTTCGAATGATCTGTCTCCAGCATTTTTCCATAATCCTTTACTTCCTGGCTGGCAGCATTGGTTTGGGCAAGTTTACCCAATTCCACTTCCATCATTCCGCCACCGGCAGCTTTGGTAACAAATTCATTATCAGCTTTAGCCATGCCACCGTTGTTGGTATTTGCGGATTGCATGTTAGCGGTATCGGTGGTCATTTTCACGTCGGTAGAAACAGCCGCGTTTTTTGTTGTATCAGCACCGGCATTTTCACCGGTACTATTGGGGTTGTTATTACAGCTTTGCATGATCGTGATCGATATCAACGATATGGCGAGTGTAAGCATTACTTTTTTCATGTTGTAGTGTTTGTCTGAATAATTTAATTCCTTAGTTAAAGACCAAACGCTTTGCCATTGTGCCAATACCTGCATAAGTCGGCATTTTATTTTTTTACCATATAAACGTATGCTTCAAATAGAAGTATATCTGGAGATCCTGTTGAGAATTTTCCTCATATCATGCGGTAAAATAGTAACGTAGGACACCATGAATTATAGCTGGCAAAGTGCTAATTTTAAGCGCAGATCATTTGCAATAATTCCATTCAAAATCAGCTAATCATGCCAATCAAAACAGAGTCTTTCTCGCTGGACGGGGAGCAATTATTAAAAAAAGTGAAGGAACTTATCGCCGAAGGCAACATCCGCAAGATCACCATTACCGATAAATCCGGCAAGGAGATGATGTCATTTCCCCTTACGGTCGGAGTGGTTGGCGCCTTGTTGTTGCCGGTACTGGCGGCAGTAGGAGCGCTGGCCGCATTGGTGGCAGAATGCACGATAACGGTGGAGAGAGAAGTGGAGGAAGGATGATAGAGAACCGACAACCGACGACCGACGACCGGCGAAAGATCATCCTTCTCATAAACAAAAAGTCCTCCCGTATTGGAAGGACCTGCTGTCGTCCGTTGCCGGTCGTCGGTAGTCAGTTCAAAAAATTAAAAAACCGTTTAACTAAATTGCCCTACAAAGATGGCAGATTGAAAGTGTGAATGGAATACTCAATTTATAGTATTTAGTAAGTACTCTTTTCTAAAAAATATCAGTGGTGGGTTATCCGTGGTCGGTGGTCGGTCGTCGGTGGTCAGCTCTCGGTCGTCGGTTGTAACCCTAACAATGCCTGTTCGATAAATGACTGTATTAATCGATGAAGTATCTATACGGGAAGAGCCCGCGAAACTTCGCAGGCTCTTCGGGATTTATAAACTCGTATATTATTTATTCGGCGGTGTTACCGGATTGGTTGCCTGTTCTTTTGCAGGTGTCGCCGGAGTAGGATTCACGGGTGCGGGTGCGGGATTAAGCGGAGTCTGATCCATCGGTGGTTTGGCGCCCGGGATCGGCGTAGTTACTCCATTTGCATCAATGGATTCGCCGTTATTCAACCGGATAGTCTTCCCTTCTTTTGTTTTAATCATACCATCCATCGTTATCACCGTACCATTACCCAGTATTACATCTTCTTTCATATCACTTTCCTTACCATTCTTAACCACTACGAGCCTGCCATCTTTCATTACGACCTGATCGGGTTGTTGGGCTACTGTTTTCGGACTGGTGGCCACTGGTGGCTGTTTGTTTATTTTTTTTGCAGGAGTATCCTGTGCGTAACCTATTGCGCATAGCATCATAGCCATCGCCGAGGTAAGAATTATTCTTTTCATGTTTTCGGATTTTTAATATGAATAATGTTTACCGAAAAACAAAGGCCAAGCCAAAGGAGAAATAAGTGAAAAACTTTACAGTCAAGAGATGGGTTTGCAGCAAATATTTTAACAAGTAAAAAACTGGGCATCCTCTGTCCGCATTTGGTTAAGGTCATTGAATTTAAACCATATATACTTTATCAGTAAACCGGATCACCTGGCGGAAAAGTTAAAGACTGTTTTACTGTAAAATTTTTCTCCTGCTTTCAATACCGTACTGGGGAAATGATCGTGGCGGGGCGCATTGGGGAAATGTTGGGTCTCCAGGCAAAACCCGGCACGTGGCTGATATGTTATACCATTCTTGCCTACAACATTTTCGAGAAAATTCCCGGTATAAAGATGAACAGAAGGCTCTGTAGTAAAGACTTCCATCATACGCCCGGTTGTAGCATCATATACTGTGGCAGCATTTTTTAACTGGCCTGTATGTGTGGTTTCCAATACAAAACTGTGGTCGTATCCATTACCCAATTTCAATTGCGCATCATCTGCGTGAAGGTCTTTACCGATCTGTTTACTGCTGGTAAAATCAAATGGCGTTCCGTTTACATCAGCAAGTAAACCTGTAGGGACCTGCAGTTCGTTCACCGGCAAAAATTGTCGGGCATTGATCTGTAACTGATGCGCATCAATGGTTTTTGAAGGATCTGCAGTCAGGTTAAAATACGCATGTTGTGTCAGGTTGATAAGCGTCGTTTTATCTGAAACAGCCTTGTACTCTACTGTCCAGCTATTATCATCTCCTAACGTATAGATCACTTCCAGTTTCAATTCGCCGGGAAATCCTTCTTCGAGGTGTGGGCTGGTATAGGAGAATATGATCCCGCTTTTACCCACCTGGTGAAACTCGCGGGAATGAAATTGTTTTTTATTGAAGCCTACTTTACCTCCATGATGATGATAGGTTCCGTCTTTTGTAAAAAGCTTGTATGCGTTATCGTCAATTAAAACGGTATCTCCGGCGATCCTGTTGGCATAACGACCAACAACAGTACCCATGTAAAATTCATCGCGAAGGTATTCTTCAGCAGCCTGATAGCCCAGCAGAATATCGGCTTTTTTGCCGGTGCGGTCAGCCACGAAAAGTGAAATGGCGGCTGCGCCAAAATCAGACACCACCAGCTTTGTGCCCTGTATATTTTCTATTGTATATATCCGCATACCGTTAGCCCCGGATACTTCACTGGAGCCAGTATGCTGGTTGATTGAGTTTACGTCCACTTGATATTTTTTGAGTATAAGCCTCTGGTATCTCTCCGGCAAATCACGAATGACAGGTTGAAAAATATCACCCGCGATTTGCCGAAAGATCATCTGAACTTATTCTTTTGCTTAAAGAGGTATTTTAATGAATGTTGAAGTAGGGTTCAACGCTTCCGGAAGTTTGCCGATATCAGCATAACCTGAAGTAAGCTCTATGAATGCAAAGTTTACATAGTTGCTTAACGGGCCCAGGGCACTTTTCTTCAACGAGAATTCGATCGCTTTTTTACCATTCGCCGTTTTTATCGTAGAGAAATTCATCACTTCGCCAAAAGACGCAACCGGCGAAAAAGTAAAGCCGCTTGGTGGGCCAGAATGCTTATACAGAGCGCCATTCGGGTCGATCGGGCCTTCAGCAAGGAAGTCGGCGCCAGAGCCGGCAGGGTAAAGGAAAGTGCTGAATCCGGTAGCTGCGTTGTTATCCGCGTCGATGTACATATCAAATAATTCGATCTTCATATCCGCGGTTCCTTCGATGTAAAAATTGAGGAGATCGCTGGAAGCAAATGTTTTAACACCAAGCAATGTGCCCGCGGTAGGGCCGCCGGTATTTTCATGTGTGTAGGCAACATATTGCCAGTCGGAAAAATCACCATCAATTTTGATATTTGGCCCGATGATGCTCACCGTGTCGATGAAGATGCTCGAGTCGGCACCGTTCTTTGCAGTCAGCGAAACAAGGAAATCTCCTTTCTGCGTGAAGATATGCTGTGGCGAACGGCTGGTGGAAGTTTCCCCGCTTCCATCTCCAAACTCCCATTTGTAGCTGGTTGCTCCGGTAGAGAAGTTGGTGAAATTTACTTTGTAACCATCCGCTACATAACTGAACACAGCTTTGGTTCCATTAGTAGCTTCGTCTTTTTTACACGAAACCAGGCACGCCAGCATCACCAGCGAAACGGCTAAAAAAAGATTATTCTTATACATAACTTTTGTCTTTTAATGTTGATGTGATCTTAAACGATCAATTGATTTTCAGGGTTTGTTTGAGATTATTGATGCCGCCATTTTCCTCCACCCATGTACCCGTATTGGCAAGGCGAATAGAATATTCAAGCCTGTTCTTCAGCCCATCCGCACGATCTGCAATTTTCAGATACAGGTCGTACTCACCCGCAGGGATACCCGAAAGTGAAAGCGACTCGGTAACTACCACACTCAATAAAGGCTTGATAGTACGCAGGTCTGTCGTCATTGGCACCGCATAAAATGTTCCGGTGATTTTGTTTTTCAGAAGAAGCGACACATTTTTTTTGTGGTATAAGGGTGCATATCCGCGATTGATCATCTCAATTTTTACCGCCAGCGATGAGTTGAGTGCCGCCGCATCCGCGATATCTGATTTCACCAGTGCCAATCTGTGGCCGAGGCTACGCTGGAATTCATCGAAGCAACCGCTCGACCTCCATCCGTTAATGGTTGCCGGGTAATAATCAAGATTGAGATAGGTCCATTTCAACAGTTTCATCTGTGCCTGGCTTTCCACGCAAGTGGGTGAATAGCCTCCTGTAGGCGGACAGGTTTCTCCACCGACAGGAACAAAATTCGCTTCGTTGCTGATGTATTGTTTTTCCAGCGTGATGTTGCTGTAAGTGCCGTACTCGGTGCCACCGGATAAAAAGCAATCGTTGTGATGCCCAACCCTGGCACGTGCTTCCGTTGAATAAGCAATATCTGCCGTTACCGGATTTGTGTTGGTGAATATCTGTTGTTTCTGCACCGGTGTACGCACCTGCACCATAATTTCGGGAGGTAACACACTCAGTAATTTATTCAGTACTGTTTTTTCATTTTCGATCGTAGCAAGCCCATTGCTGGAACTATGCCATTCGCCGTAGGCACCGATAAAACCAGCCTGTACAAATGCGATGACATCTTTGTTGTTTTCAAAAACAGGTTTCAACTGGTCGAGATGTTGCTGTACGATCGCCAGTGGCGCATCAGTACCCGCCATGTCATCGGTATAAGCAAAACGCAGGATGGCTTTGAGCCCTGCATCACGTACCGTGTTGAGATCATTTTGAATGAGTTGCAATTCGCTTGCGCTGATAGCGGTGTTTTTAAAATTCTCAAGATAAAACACGCGGAGCACCAATGAGATATTTTGTCCACGCAGCAAGTTCATCTGCGCAAGATTTAATGGAGCACCATCCGAAAAAACGATCAGCGTTTTCATAAATCCACGCTCCGGATTTGGAAACAGTGTAGACGAAATTTCATACGTCACCCCCTGCTCGACCGGAGTTGGCGCCGCACCATCTTTTTTACATCCGATGATACCGGATGAAAATGTTGCAGCAGCAATGAAAAATATTTTACGTAAAGTCATATTGGTATTTTAATAGATTCACAAGTTTCGCCGGTGCGATCAATTATATCCCGGATTTTGAATGAACAATCCTTTTCCTTCGCTCACTGCTCTCAGCGAGAACGGATATAAAACTTTATGAGGAGCCGTATAAGTAGATCCGGTCACTTCCTGGCAGCGTGTAATGTATTTTCCATGACGGATAAGATCTGCACGGTACTGGCCGTTTTCGCACCAGAACTCATGACTGCGTTCCAGCAATATCAGGTCGTTGAATAAAGTCAGTGTAGCATAATCCGCCAATTGTTTATCAGCCAACCCTGCTCTTCTTCTAACCACGTTCACCAGTTCCATCGCCTCTGAAGTTGGGGCTCCGCCTGCATTGGCGATCGCTTCTGCTTTTGACAACAACACATCCGCGTAGCGATACATAATGATGTCAACGGTAGTAAGCCCGGTCGTTCTGTCCGCATCAGGATTGATCTTCAACGGCAGTGGGCCAAGGTCGAGTATTGCTCCCGGGCTGCTACGATTGTAGGTAATACCATCGGTGCCGGTAAATTCTGTGATCAGCATTTTTTTACGCTTGTCGTTCGATTCAAAACGATCGTAGAACCACCAGGTGCTGGTGATCGTACCGAAGCCGCCCTTTGGCGCATACACTGCAGGAAGCACCATCAGCTGCCATTGGTTTTCGCTGGTGCCTGCATAATCGCATGGTATCGCCCAGATCACTTCCTTGCTTGCTTTGGCTCCCTCGAGGTCCCACATGGCAGCATAATCCGCATCCAGTGAATACGCATTGTAAGCAATGATATCATCCGCGAGGGTTTTTACTTTAGCCCAGTTTTTTTCGTGTAGCCATAACCGTATGTTCACCATTTTAGCAAGGGCCTTATTAAAGCGGCCGTACTCCGCATCCTGCGGCAAAGGAAGATCAGCCGCGGCTGCTGTAAGATCAGCATCGATGTACGCTACCATTTCTTCATTGCTCAACCTTGCCAATGGTTTTTCTACCAATGGCTGATTCAATACTTCGAGTGGCGCGACTACCAGCGGCCCGTAGAGATCGAATAAGGTATAAGCCAGTATCCCTCTTGCACATCTGACCTGTGCGATCGCTTTTGTTTTCAATTCATCACTTAAGGTAGACCTGCTGATGAGGTCGATAGTGGTGGTCATACGGCTGATCTTGTTGTAAAAATCATCGTAATAATGTGTGAAGCCTGCATCCGTTGGACGAAAATTCTGCAACGAAGCGGTTTGCTGATCGCCATATTTACCCCGGAGAATTTCGGTGGTAGCATCACTGAGGTACATCACACCTCTCTCTGAAGTTGAAAAGATACCGTCGCCATAAGCGCCTCTCAGCGGATAATAAGCGGCATTAACCATGGCTTCAAGATCTGCCTGCGACTTTGGAAAGATGGCAGGGTTGATATCGCCATAATCTACAGACACCAGGTCTTTTGTGCAACCTGTTGCAAGCAGTATCAATGGTAGCAAAAGCAGTTTAACTATTTTCATTTTTTTATCTTTTGGATGGATCATTAAAAGTTAACATTTACACCAAAGGTGAAGGTGCGTATGTAAGGATATGCTGCCGTGTACGAATCAGTTTCGGGATCAACACCTTTGTACGGGCTTATCACGAAGAGATTGGCTGCATCCGCGTGTATACGTACTGCAGAGAATACATTGCCCAACACTTTGCGAGGCAGGTTGTAACCCAGGGAAATATTCTGGCAGCGGATGAACCATGCTTTTTGCTGGAAAAAATCTCCTACTCCATAAGGGGAGAAACCCCAGAAAGAACTTGGTTGTGTGGTAGACGGATTCGTTGGTGTCCACCTGTCTTTAACTGTACGCAATGCATTATATCCATTGGAGTAAACGCCGTATGCGCTGATGCCATAAGAGGTGAAATTAGGATCTGCCTGGTTGCGGCCAAACAATGCAGTGAAGTCGAAGTTCAGGCTGAAATTTTTGTAGGTGATGATGTTGGTGATACCGGCCATCGCAGTAGGATCGCTTGTTCCCAAAAGTTTTGTATCGGCATCATCAATGATCCCATCAGGTGCACCGGTGCGCAGGAAGCGGCCATTGGCATCTACTGTAGGATTACCCAAACCATCCCGGACAAAACCATCGATATCTTTTATCTTGATCATACCCGGTTTAAGTTCTGGCTGAGAAACCGGCGCAGCTTCACCGATCTGCAGGATGCCATCGGATAAGCGATAGAACCTTGCACGGATAGGATCCTTTTCACTTTCGTATACAGATGGTTTCCAATCCGGCGCCCTTTCTTCCCAATTGTCTTTGTATTTGGAGAGGTTGAATTGCGTACGCCACAAGAAGTCTTTGGTCTGTACGTTCCTTGTATTGATGCTGATCTCAAAACCACGGCTCCTTGTTTTACCTATGTTGGCAATGATCGTGTTGATATCCTGGTATGAATTCAGGTTTTTTGTTGCTAACAGATCAGAGATCACGTTGTTGAATAATTCTACCGATCCGTCAACTTTTCCATTGAACAAGGAGAAGTCAAGACCAAGGTTGGCACCGGTGGTAGTTTCCCATTTCAGATCCGGGTTTTCCAGTCTTGTGAGTGAAACGCCGATCAGGCGGAGGTCTTCGCCAGACAACCATGCCGGGTATGCGCCATAGGCCGCAAATGCATTGCTGTTGATAGAAGCATTACCCGTTTGTCCATAACTGAAACGAAGTTTCAACTGTGATACCACTTTAGTATATCTTTTGAAAAAAGATTCCTGCGAAATATTCCAGGCAACCGCTGCTGAAGGGAAAGTTCCCCATTTGTTATTTGCGGCGAATACGCTGGCACCATCGGTACGTACTGTTGCAGTCAACAGATAACGATCATTGAAATTATAATTCAGGCGGCCGAAGTAAGAAGCGATCATATTTTTTGATCCGTATGAAGTGCTCGCAAGCCTGATAGCTCCTGCGCCGAGGTTGTTCCACAAAAATGCATCTGTGATAAATCCTGAAGCTCCTTCGCTACTTACGCTTGTATTGAATTTTTGTTGTGACACCCCCCCAAGTAATTCAAACTTATGAACGTTGGCGAATGTCCTCGTGTAATTGGCAGTCGCTTCCAAAAGGTAATCATCCCTGTCGTTGTTGCTGATGGTAGCCCTTCCCTGTTCGAGTTCTCCCGCAAAAGTAGTTTTTGGAAGATAGCTCTGGCGTTTGGTGATGGTACGATCCATCCCTGCTTTCAACCGGATCACAAATCCCTGGATGGGCGTGATGTCAACATATGAATTGAGCAACATCCTTTCCAGCCTGCTTTTATCGGTAATGGTCAACAGGGAATAAGGATTGGGTTGCAAAACAAGTTGTGGGTTCAGAGGATAGTTCCCGTTTTCATCAATCGCCTGTATGTGCGGCCCCTGCTGGATGGAGGCACGGATGATACCGGAGTTTTCAAACTGGTCTCCGCCCAATTGTGTATTATCATTATCGATCCGGCTGGTAGTTAAAGTAATACCGGCCTTTACATATTTATTTACTTCCTGATCAATATTTGCCCTGATAGAATAACGGCTTAGGCCGGATTTTTTAATGATCCCTTTCTGATCGTAATAGTTTCCCGAAAGAAGATATCTGGTGGCTTTGGTTCCGCCGGAAAGAGAAAGGTTATGCTGTGTTGTACCACCACTACGGGTTACAAGATCGAACCAATCAGTACCACGGCCTACATTGTTGATAGCATTTTGTGTGTATAATTTTTTGAAAGGTGCAATACCATTTTGAATTACATCTTCCCTTGTATTTGTTCCGTAAGGATAAACACCGTTGTCAAAATCCCATTGTTCCTGGCCAGCTTCATTTCTCACCTGCATCCATTCGTTTAATGGAAGCACGTCAAAATCATTCTTGTATTTCTGAAATGAAAAGTTGTTGGAGTATTGAACTTTCAATGCACCTGCAGAACCACGTTTTGTTGTGATAAGAATTACCCCGTTAGCGGCACGTGAACCATAAATGGAAGTAGCGCTTGCGTCTTTCAGTACTTCGATTGATTCGATATCATTCGGGTTGAAGGAATTCAAAATACTTTGCGTTCCTGCATTGTACCTGTTATCGCTGCCCGGTTGTTGCAGATCGCTGATAGGAAAACCATCTACCACAAACAAAGGTGAATTGCTGGCATTGATGGAACCTGCGCCACGGATCAGGATGTCGAGCCCGCCGCCTGGTTGAGCACTATTTTGCCGGATAGTAAGGCCGGCAACTTTACCTCTCAGCATTCCGCCGATCTCGGGGCCGGAAGAAATAACGAGATCTTTTGCTTTAACAGAAGAAACTGCGCCGGTAAGGTCTTTCTTCTTCTGTGTACCATACCCCACCACGATCACTTCATCCATTGATTTATTTTCCAGTTGAAGCTTTACGTCCGGTAAAGCGTTACCTGTTACCGTTACTTCACGGGTGGTGTAAGCGGTAGAAGAAATAACAAGGACATCAGCATTGGCAGCTTCGATGGTGAAGTTTCCTTTCTGATTGGTCACGACCGTTTTGGTAGTGCCCTTGATACTTACACTTACATCTGCCAGCGGGCTCCCGTCGGCATCCGTTACTTTTCCTGTAATAGTACGCTGCGCTAATACACTCACCTGGAAAACGAAAAGTGTAAGAAAAAATAACAACGATTTTTTGATTAATGTACTGGGCATGCAAATAAGTTTTGGATAAATACTTTGAGTGGCAATCTTCAACTCTAAGATGATGTTATTTTTTCGAATACGATGCAACCCAAAAAATTGAGGTAAAAAATAAATCAACGCAAACGCTTGATATTTACAGGCAAACGGTTGCGTAAATTTTAACACAAATGTAATGTTCCGCAGGAAACAGCCTGTTTTAAAAGTGTCCCGGATCATTCAGCAAAAAAAGTTTGCAGATTTCTTCAAAAAATACCGGACAACTTCAGGATTTTTTTCGCCGTAAAATTACTGATGCCAGAATTTCACGCAAGCGATTGACCTGTGCAAACAAGCGATTGCATAGCTGTGATATGCATGCACAAAGTATTTCAGCACTTTCATTCGAAAATATTAATGTCAATATTTGATCCATTAATCACCAATAAATCTTCTTTATGAAAAAAATTATCCCTTCCCTTTTGTTTGTATTTTTTGCCTGCACAGGCTATTCGCAGGTATACGTAGCCGTTACCGGAAATGATGTTACTGGTACGGGCACCTCAGCCAATCCTTACAAGACTATTGTAAAAGGTGTGCAGGCAGCCGCTGCTGGCGCAACAGTGTATGTTTCGGGTGGTACATACAATGAAGTCTCGGAAATTTACATCAGCAAAGCATTGACTTTGCAAAAGACCGGTTCAACTGAAGTGATCGTAAATGCATCAGGCCGTGGTACAGGTTCTTTCAAATATATGGTGGGCATTGTGAATACCAGCAACGTCACCATCGACGGAATTACTTTTGCCAACAATATCGGTAATGGCAGCAAAGGTGCATGGGTATTGGGTTCCGGAAGCAATATCACGATAAAGAATTGTTCGTTTGAAAACATCGGTTGGGTGAGCAACAACTTGTCTTCCATTCCGCCAAACAGCGGCACGGTCACCAATGCCATCAAAGTGGAAGGAAACAGCGCTACCGCTTTAACGAATATCACTTTGCTGGATAACAATGTAGAAAATTGTGCTACCGGCTGGGGCGAAGCAGTTACCATCACAGGAAATGTAAATGGATTCTTAGTGGATGGCAACATGATCTACGATATCGCCAACATCGGTATCGTTGTTGCAGGAAATTACACCAGCACCGGCGCACCTTCCAACGTAAACCAGGCACGCAACGGAACCCTCATAGGAAATGAAGTGCATCATTGCATGAGTGCGGTGGCAAACAGCGCAGGCATTTACCTGGATGGCGCCATCAATATACGGGTAGAAAAAAATGAGGTATATCAAAGCGGGGTCGGCATTTCGGTTGGCGGCGAACAACCGACAGGCGTGGGCGCTACTACCCCAGGCGGGCATGTGATCAACAATAATTTAATTTACAACAATGTAATTGCCGGTGCATACTTCGGAACCAATCTCGCCGGAAACGCGATTCAGAATACAAAGATCTTCAATAATACTTTTTATAAAAACAGGACAGGCGCTGTTGTAAATGGAGTTACTACCATCAACGGTGTAGCTGTTGGAACTGCTGCTGATAATTTTGGCGGAGAGGTACACCTTCAAAATATTAATGGTGCTACTTTCAAAAACAACATCGTATATGCAAGCAATAATAAAAAAGCATTGGTTGCTTTGAGCGGTTATTCCGTTGCCAGCTACGCCTCCGATTACAATCTTTATTACAGGGATGGCAGCACCACTTTCATCATTGACCTGACAGGAACCAGTTTCAACGGAAGTTCTGCTACAGGTTCATATTCTCCGGCACAATTCACTACACAAACCACGCTGGACGCAAATGCAGCAGTTGGCGCTCCGGGATTTGTAAATGCAGGCAGCTTTGATTTTGCCCTTACCTCTTCGGCATTGGCAAAAAACAAAGGCGATGTCACTTATGACTCAAATGCTTCGGGGACTACTGACAGGGATTATTCCACAAGAAAAAGAGACGGGCGTGTAGATATAGGATGTTACGAAATTCAGAGCGGCGCATTCCGTACAGCTACGCCAAAAGAAGAGGAAGTGATCCTTCCGGCTTTCAGTATTTATCCAAACCCTGCATCAGATTTTGTCAATATCAATTTCGGAAAGCAGGTAGCCGATGCCGTTATACGCATCACAGATGTAAATGGCAGACTTTTAATGGTTAAAAATGTGAAGAGCGCAACGTTTGAAAGGATAGATATCAGGTCGCTGAAAGCTGCTACAGGACTGGTAACTGTAACGATCGTGGAAAACAGATCCAGCAATTCGTTTAAAGTGTTGATCCGGTAATTCTACCGTGGAGAAAAGAGAGAGCGGAGTTCACGCAGAGTGTCATATGCCTCTGCGTAAACTCCGCTCTCTCTTTTCTCCGCGGTTAAAAAAACCTGCTGATTTAAATAATTCGCCTGTTTATTTAACTTCAAGCACATGCAAAAGTTTATTATATCCTGTAGCAGGTTCCCAGACTCCTTCATTTGCCAACCGGATACTGTAAGATGGATCCTTTTGCAATGAAGCAAATCCATCAGGAAGATTAAACAATAACTCATACTGGCCGGCGGTAATTCCTTTCGGCAAACTGAAAGACTGTTTGAGACGAATATTTCCGGTGTACCATTTTTTTACAGAAGTATTGAAGAGAAGTGTAAATGTCTTTCCGCTTTGTTTGTTGCGCAATACAAGCTGCACGGGGCGTGGGTTGTAAGGTGCGGCAAAACCAATATTTTCTAATTCAATCTCTAAAGCCAATTGAACTCCACGAGAAACTGACGCAGGAGTAATCGTTTTATTCAAGACAAGCCTGTAACCAAGTTTTTGTTTGATAGACTTCATACAACCCAGCGAATCCCAGTCATTATTGACCTGGTTGTTGTAGGCCGCATTAAGATAACTGTAATGCATAGACGCCATTTCCTGTTCGGCGATACCATACGGTGAACAATCATTTTGGGGACTGTATGCATCATCGCAGGTTTCGCCGCCAACTGCTACATAGCGGCTATCGGCCTCAAAATAATTTCGCAAACGTTTATTTGCCGTATCACGCTTACCGGAAGAATTTCCATAATCATAAAAAGTTCCATAGTCATCTTCACTCGCCAAAAAACAATCGTTGTGAAACCCAAGCCTTGCCGCATCTTTTTTTGTGAGGACTGTTTTTTCATTCAGCGCTGCCGAATTAACAGTAGCGGTTGCGCCATACACAAATCGCTGTTTGATCTGTGGTGTACGCACCTGTACCATTCTCGATTCGGGCATGGCCTCCAGCAAGGCTTTCAGCAATTGATTGCGATGCACCCAACTGCTATCCGGAATGATCTTAAGCTCGCTGGTAGAAGCATCTCCCCAGTGATCGGTAAAATAATTTTCGCCCCAGATACCGATAAATCCTTCCTGCAGCACCGCAATCACATCCGCATTCTTTTTTAATAAAGGTTTCAGTTGCCTGATATGATTGAATGTCACTTCACGTGGCGCATCGCCATAAGGAGGACAAATCTTATACTCATCCGTACAATCGCCGCCATGCGTACTGTTAGTGTAAGCAAAGCGCAGGATCATTTTCAATCCGGCTTTTCTCACCGCATCAAAATCCGCCTGAAGGTTTTTGAGAAAGTCTGCAGACAACGGTCTGTCAACAAAATTATCCAGTTCATAACCACGATACAGGAGAGAAACATTTACAGAATAACTGGCTGAGCCCGGCTTCTGCGGCTGATTGCGATATTGCCGTAATTGTTTCAGATCGAGCGGCACAAACTTGCCTGACTTGGTTCCTGATGGAATGTAAAATCCCCGTTCGGGATTTGTGAAGTCGGAGTCATCCGGTTGATAGCGGATCGTTTTGAGTTGCGCCGAAACTACCGTCGTAGCAAAACAGGCGGCAATAAGCAAGATTTGTTTTATCATAATTTGAAAAATATTTTCTTTTTATACAACCATAAACAAAGATACCATTCCACAAAAAGTGTAACGATAGCGGAGCAGACTTCCAGCCATTTTTCCTGCATATGAGTAAATCCGAGGAAGCCTTTTACAAATATGCCAACAACAGGGTTGAGCCACTGGTGGCCGACTGTTTCGAAGAATAAATAAATAAAGATCGCATTCATTCCAATCACTACGAATATCCAGGCAAAACGCTGATATTTTTTTATGTCTGTGATCCAATACAACAACGCCATGATCATCAAAACCCAACCCCCTGATACCAACACAAAGGAACTCGTGCTGATCCGTTTGATGATGGGTGTAATATTGGTAAGATCAAGTGTATAACCGGTCACCAGGCAAGCTGCAGCGGCGATCAGTAATATTGTTATTTTTTGGGAAGCAGTTTTCGAGCTTATCAACAACTTGCCAGCCAACACGCCCGAGATGGTATGTGCAGCGGTAG